>Ga0210012_1000013_pt1 | contig 302993 bp, 314 predicted proteins | sample CryGeymeta201504_FD_183974 | JGI IMG/M metagenome (GOLD analysis project Ga0210012, IMG submission 183974) | Groundwater microbial communities from Crystal Geyser aquifers in Utah, USA - Crystal Geyser metaG 2015-04 (SPAdes) (version 2) | ecosystem: Environmental > Aquatic > Deep subsurface >... | reverse complement strand
TCCTGTCTCTCCGACAAAACTTTTTAATCATATAGTTTTCATCCAATAAATTAGCTTTGGCTGGGTAAAAAGAGCTATAATGTCTTTTTTAAAGAAAAAAATATGATCTCTGTATTCAAACGTCTCTACCACTTCATTTGGCAACGCAAATGGCCATTCATTCTTGGCACCATCCCAATGATGTCTTCTATGTGTCTATATAATTTGGCGCCATTTTTTGTCAAGTGGCTTACTCAAGCAGTACAAGATAACTCAATGGATCATGCTTTCCAATTAGTTCTTTTTTTTGGCTTAATTCTTTTTATCAGCAATCTATTGGAAAACATTGGTTACTATGTCACCGATAAAAATATGGTTGGTACCTCAAATGACATTTCCAAAGCTGTTCTAACTCATATCCACAATCTAGACTTTGCTTATCACACCAACAAGAGCTCTGGCAAACTAATTAGCTTAATGAAAAGAGGTGACGACGCTTTTTTTGCTTACTACGACATTATCAATCGCCAGTTTTTAAACTTAGCCATTAGTTTTGCAGTGATGTTCTTTGCCTTTGCTAGACTACGTTTTGACTACTTACTCTTTGTCATTTCGCTCATCGCCATTACTATTTTTGTTGCTTACTTTTTAATCAAATTCAATATTAAAAGACGTCAAGAATTCAATGACGCTGACGACAATGTTTCTTCAGCTAGAGTCGATAATTTAGTTAATTTTGATACTGTCAAATACTTTGCTAATGAAAAATTTGAGCAGACTCGTTTTTCCAATCTCCTCGCAATTTGGAATAAAAAGTTACAAGGCTATTTCTTCACCTTCCGTTATTTTGATGGCATTGTTGGCAATCTAATTAATTTTGCTTTGGTAGGAATTATGTTTCTTGCTGTTAGAGACCTGCAAAACCAACAAATTGTTTTGGCAGATTTCATGCTTGTAGTCACTTTTTCAATGACTCTTTTCCCAAAAATGATGCAGCTACTTTTTAACTTGCGTGAACTTGCTAAAAAAAGCACCGACATCAGCACATATCTTGATTTGTTAGATGAAAAAATAACTGTTCCAGATCCAGATCAACCACAAAAGATACAAAATATTAAAGGAGAGATTTCTTTCAATGAAGTTGGTTTTTCCTACGAAAACAAACAATCTGTTCTAAAAGATTTTTCTCTTAAAATAGAAAGTGGTGAGGCCATTGCTTTGGTTGGTTTTTCAGGAGCCGGAAAAACTACCATTGCTAAACTAATAATGCGTATGTATGACCCAACTAGTGGTCAAATTTCAATTGATGGCGTTGCTATTAATAAATTGCTCAAAAATGATTTGCGTAAAATAGTTGGAGTAGTTCCTCAAGATCCGCTGTTGTTCAACAACACTGTTTACTTCAATATTGCCTATGCCAACCAAAAAGCCACTAAAGAAGAGGTTTTGGCAGCCGCTAAAGCAGCTCAAGTAGATGTTTTTATCAAAGACCTACCAAATGGCTATGAAACCATAGTTGGTGAACGTGGTATTAAATTATCAGGTGGTCAAAGACAACGTCTAGCTATTGCTAGAATGCTTCTAGAAAAGCCTAAAGTTATTATCTTGGATGAAGCTACTAGCTCGTTGGATAGTGCCTCAGAGCAAATAATTCAAAAAGCTTTTTGGGACCTAGTTAGAGATCGAGAAAATCCTCGTACCAGCATTATTATTGCTCACCGTCTTTCTACTATCATCCAGACCGATCGCATTGTTGTTATGAATGAAGGTCAAATCGCAGAGATCGGAACGCACGAAGAATTGATTGAAAAAGATGGTGGTATTTACCAAAGACTTTGGTCTCTACAGCGCAATGGCTTTATTGGTGATGGAGAAAGTGATCAATAATAAGAATTTGTGTATATTTACTAGAAAATAATATCCTATAACTATTGATTAATTACATATTTTGTTATACAATGATAGATTCTGCAAAATAAATAAAGTTGTGTTATCGCAACACTTATTTTTGTTTAGTCTGCAGTAAGTTCTTTAAAAAAACTTGTTGTAATTATTCTTTGGCGATCAGCACTCAAGATATCTATTTTGGTATTTTGAGCGCTGTTCACCAAGAATGGCCATCTTACCCATTCCGGGTGAGACGTAGATTTGGAGGAAGTTATGAACTTCGCAATCCTATTCTTTGGCGGGTTATTGCTGATTGTGGTGGGCTTTGTGCTCATCTTGATCAACATGGCTAAAGCCAGAAAACGCGAGTCAACCGGTAAAACTATCGGCGGACACTGCGGCGGCATGGCAATTATGTTCGTAGGAATTGTCGTTACCCTCTCGGGAACGATTGGTTGGCTCATCGCCAACTTTCCTTTCTAACGAATTGCTCAACAAGTTATTCAAAGCGCCGGGTTCTGCCTGGCGCTTTTTTTATTTCAACAATCAGAGATATAATGTAAGTATTAACAATAATCATAGCTTTTTTTGATATAGCTTGATATAATATAGGACATATGAACATTGAAAGTTCCTCAAAAACCTGGGCTGTAATTTTTGCAGTCTTAGTATTAGGTATCGTCGGTTATTTTGGCTACAAATTCTATTTTCCTCGCGAAGAAGAAATTGTATTTGAAAAAACCACAGAACCAACCCCTACCCCAGCTCCATTCCGTTGGGATAAATATCTTGGTGGCGATGAAGCAACAAAGAGTGGTGAAGTAGAAATTACCACCAAAGGTGGCGTAGCTGAAAAAGGTGCTTCAACAACTAAAGAAGTAAGTGTTACAGAGCCAGCAACCACTAAAAAAGAAACTACTGTTACCGTAACTACTTCTACTAGTGAAAATGGTCAAAAGACAACCGAAACCAAGACATACTCTACAACTGATGAAAATTGGTCAATTGAAGTTAAGGCCGAAGCTCACGCTGAGTCTTCAAGTTCTTCAAACTAATTAATTCATAATTACTTTGTTAAATTCAAAAACCGTAAGCTTGCTTGCGGTTTTTTGTTTCACAAACCTGTTACACTGATTACATGTTAAAAATAGATCAAATTGCTCCATTAGATGTTAAAGTCCTCAATCAATCTGGAGAAACGACTTCATTGCGCTCGCTTTTAGGCAAATATATTGTGTTGTATTTTTATCCAAAAGATAATACTCCGGGATGTACTGTTGAAGCCTGTGGTTTTCGCGATGTCAATCAAGAAATTACAAAGATGGGAGCTACTGTGATAGGTATCAGCAATGACTCAGAAGATACTCATAATAAGTTTTCTGAAAAACACCAGCTGAACTTCCCATTATGGTCTGATCAAGAACATACTTTACTGGAAGCTTTTGGTGCTTGGGGAGAAAAAAATCGCTTTGGCAAGCTATACATGGGTATTATTCGCTCAACATTTATTATTGATCCAAGTGGAAAAATAATTAAGACTTGGGAAAAAGTTAAGCCAGAAAACCATCCAGAAGAAGTTTTAACATTCTTAAAAGAATATTTAAAAAAATAGAAAATTATTCTAGAGGAAATTTTTCCTGTATCCATTTAGCAATTTTTTCAAAAGAACTCAATGGTGGTTTTTGTTGCAATAAAACCTCAGATAGAATCTCAGATACAACCTCTTTTTTGTCTTTTGGCAAAACTAAGATTAGTCTGCCTGGGAAACGAATGGTCTCTATCATCAATAAAGTTGAGTCATGTTTTGTATCAAACCAAAATCTTCCTAGCTCTTCCCAATAATAAAGATTTCCCTCGACATTAATACCAAATGTAGTAATACGATGAGAAACTTCTGGTGGTGGAACAACAGCCAAAACATAATTGAGAAAGACTACTGAAAATACCATGGCAATTGGTAGAAATTGACCAGAGAAAAACAAAATTAAAGAAATTAATAAGGCTATAACTAAAACAGTAGTAAAAAACTGGCGATTTCTTTTACGAAATGGCCTACTAAGAGCCATCCATTCGTAAATCATTTTTTCAGGTACAGGTTTATACATTCCAGGAGCAATTTTGGACATTTCTGGCTCTGATCCACCAGAAAAACTTGGTTCTTCATTATCAAATTGAGCGTTTGGATCAAAATTCTCTACATCGGCTGTAGCTGAATTCTTACCACGTAAAAAATCTCGAACAATTCCCTGTGCTTTTTCCATTGCTATTAATATACACCAATTTGCTGTTGCACTGAAAGTAGCACCAGATGGTACAATTACTACCTAACATCTCTAGGAAGGGTCGCATAGTGGTTCATTGCACAGGTCTTGAAAACCTGCGGCTCACGCCATCGCGGGTTCGAATCCCGCCCCTTCCGCCAAATAAATAGGATTTTAATGCGCATTTGGAGTATTCATCCCAGTTATTTAGATATCAAAGGCTTGGTCGCGGTTTGGCGAGAGGGCTTGTTAGCTCTTCATGTTTTATCTGGGAAAACAACTGGTTACACCAAACACCCTCAATTACAAAGATTTAAGGAACACTGTGCTCCAGTAGAAGTAATAACTGCTTATTTACACGCCATTGTCGATGAAGCAGAAAAAAGAAATTATAAATTTAATCGTCAAAAACTCCAACCAATTAAGAAAGTAAATAAAATTACTGTAACTCGTGATCAATTGGAATATGAAACAAAGCACTTAAAAGAAAAGCTGAAAAATAGAGATCCGCAAAAATTTATTGCATTAGAGCAACAGCTGATCTTCTCTGTTCATCCTCTTTTTGAATTAGTAGATGGACCAGTTGCTAGTTGGGAAAAAATTGTTGTATACAAAAAAACAGAAAAAATATTTGAGTAAAAATACTTTTTTTGCTTTAATTTTTTGTCATTACTGACAAAAATATCAAATCGCATTAAATAAATAACCCATAAAAATAATGCCAATGATAGTAATGCCAAAGAAAACTATTAGTAGTTCTTTTTTCATTAATTTAGCTAGCATCAAACCAGAAGGAATCGATAGTGTGGTTGAAGCAGTCATAAAGGCAAGAGCAGTGCCCATTGGCACACCTTTATTAATTAAGGCTTCTACCACGGGAATAACACCAATTGAATTAGTGTACAAAGGGGTACCAATTAGGACTGCTATTGGTACCACCCACCAAGCTTTACTAGATAAATAATTAGCAACTAATGACTCTGGTACAAAGCCATGAATTAAGGCACCAATTCCAACTCCAAGTAGTACGTAAGGAAAAACTGTTTTGGTAATTGTCCAAACCTGACCTTGCCATAACTTTACTAGATCTTTAAAAGGGACTTTTGCATTTTCATACTCAGCTTCCACTTGCTTTCTTGATTTAAGCTTCAAAAATTCAGGTCTAATATATTTTTCCATGTTCATTTTTTGAATCAACATGCCTCCCAACATGGCAATTAGAATTCCTACAACGTTATAAAGCAAAGTCACTTGCAAACCAAAGATACTGGGAAACAAATACAGCGAAGCTTCATTGATTAGAGGTGAACTAATTAAGAAAGCAAAGGTCACACCTAGCGGAATCTTCGCTGAAATGAAGCCTATGAATAGTGGAATGGATGAACAAGAACAAAAAGGAGTAACTACTCCAAGTAGAGCAGCTACTAAATAATCTAAACCATAGAGACGACGCTTAGTGAGAATATCTCGCACCTTTTCCATGGGGAAATAATATTCTGTAATCGTCACGACAGTGTTAATCACAAACATCAACAAACCTATCTTAATGACGTCATAAATAAAGAAGTTGACACCGTCTCCCAAATAAGTCTGAGCAGTAATTCCTAACCATTGATAAGTAACTAGATCTGTAAATTGTTGAATGGGTGTGAAGATACTCATCCTAACAATTTTCTCCACAACTGCAGATTTTAACTTTCAAAGATTCTTGGTTATATTCACAATCATCTGAGTATTTGCTGCCTGCTTTTTTAGTTTTGCCACTAATTAAAGATTTAATTTTTTCAACATCACCATTGAAGCCAGTTATTACGATCTGATCATCGATAGCTAAAACAGGACTACTCATAGCTCCTAGCTCCACGATTTTAGTAACACCTTCAGGCCCAGATAGATACTCAACCTGTTTTTCTAAATTGAGTTCCTTAGCTGCTTTAAGTACTACTTCATGTAATTTTTGACAGGTTGGACAACCAGAACCTAAAACTTGAATTTTCATAAAATTTATCTTTCTTCTATTATTTGAAATAATGCACGAGTAATATATTGGCCTTTTTTTGATAAAGAGTAATAAACTCTTTGACCTCTTTTTTCATCACTAACCACACCGATATCTTTTAAATCTTTTAAGTGATGAGAGACTAAACTTTGAGAAAAATCTACGTGCTCCATGATTTCACAAACACAGTGTTCACCCTTTTTCAAAATACACATTAATTTAAGACGAGATTGTTCAGCTACAATTTTAAGAATTGAGGCTAAGTTTTCAACCTGTTTACCTTCTTTGGAAGAATTAGAACAGCATTTGTATGAACTCATATTCATATATTATGAACTTGAATCGATTGCTGTCAATAAATCAAATACAAAAATATATAAACACTTTAAACAAAAACTGAATATGCTAGGTTAATAGAAAAAACTTAGGTCATACAAAAATTTCAAGAAAACACTAAGTTCCGTGTGGTAAAAATCCTACCAACTTTGCGGTTTCAATCAAACCAATAATTGCCAAAACTACAAAAGCTAAACTTCCCAAAAATGAAATAACTGGCTGCTTAACCGCAGCAATAGTTCTCTTTGGTGATAAAAATAAAAAGATATTCAAGAGCATGTGTCCCAAAAAGACTCCAATAGAAAATCCAAAGACATTAACTACATTAAAAAGAGGTATATAACCAGCGAAATCATCTAAACCCAAAATGAAAGGTACTGAAAAAGAAAGGAAAAACAAAGCCTTAAAACCTGTTTTTAAATCATTATCAGCAATAGAAAGACGTGGCACAATTTTATTCAATACCGGAGCTAAAGCACGATTGAAATTTGATAAATATTTTTCAAATAATCTCACAAAACCAAATAATGCGAACCTATAATTTCCTTCAGCATCCTTAACATGATCTAAACCTTCTTCTGCTAGACGAAGCAAAACTAAAGATGCAATTAAGATCATTGCTGCCATTAAAAATCTTACTTCACGAAATAAATCCCAAAGCAATAAAATGGCAAATGTACCAAGTGCATTACCAAAGGCCGTCCCTATCTCGATCATAATCCTATTCTTCCAACCAGGAAATTTAGACATTAGGCGACCGATGAAAATAGCAAAATCAATTGATGTTTTTAAATAGATTGTCATTCCCACGGCAATATCAGTCCAAGAAAGATGAATTAAAATTTGTTCTCTAGCAATCACGAAACGATTTAATCCAAAAACCTCTAGAAACAATAGGCCAACCATGACAAAAAAAACTACCACAGTAAGAATAAGTGGAATAATTTGATCAGGATAAAACGGCTGTTTTTCTTCAGGCATAACAGGGATTAATCTTAAACTTTTTTGAAAAATAATCAAGGAAAGTAAATATGTCGTGTTAATAAAACTTTAAAAAACTAGGACTTGATGAGGATCTCCTTACAGAGACCCTCATCAAATTGCCAAGTCTTATTCTTCGCTCCTACTTTTTGTACCAGTTGTTCACCAGGGTGATTTTGTCCACATGATTCACATCAGTGGTGGCAAATTTCTCCGTGCCATAGAAAAAGTTCGTGGTGCCTTGAACAACCGACACACAAGTGGAATCTCCACCAGTGTTATCGTTTGTACAGGACCACTCGCCATTTCCGAGGTTCGTCAGCGTCGCCACGGCGGTGCCGTTGGTGAGCTGGATGCTACTGTTGACAGCAACATCAATGGGAGTGGGAGCAATTGGAGTCGCTGGCGCGCAAGCGGCCAACAACAAGAGAAAGAGCGAAATGACCAGAATGGTCGGGAAAGGGTGCCTCATGAGCTACTCCTAAATTTTATTTGGGAAAGTTTTTTGACAACTCGCCCAGCCTAAAAATACAAAATAAACATACCCTTAGGTTGAACGAGTTGCTAATTAACACGACATATTAAAGAGCTGTTTTACTTTATGTTTCATAGCGCATTGCTAATATTTAAAGTAAAACCTATAACATAATAGCACTTACTCAATAAATAGTCAAACTATGGGATATAAAACAGGGGTGGTTTTTCCCACTAATTACGTTACACTTCACATAAACCACTATTAAGTATGAATACCTTAAATAAATGGTCGAAAAAATTGAAATAACCAAAAAAATAACCAAAGATAAACTCCCAGAATTTGTTTTTAATCTTGCCGTTCAATTTAATAATGTCGAAGCCACAGAACTCGCCCCAATAGTTATCAAAGTAATAGAAAAAATTACAGAACCACAACTTTCATTTTCAGAGTTAAGTGGCGAGCAACAAGAGATAATAATAGATTTTATTACTGAATTTTTGCCCCAACTAATTTTAGAAGATGCTGCAAAAGCCTAATCTATCTAGATAGGACACCATTTGTTTCCATGCCAACAAAAACCTCATGATACCAATCTTTTAGATGAGGAAATTTGGGATAGTTTTTTCCTAACTGAAACATAATTTCGTTATAAGCAGATTTCCTTGCTTCCTCTAGACTCTGATCTCGCCAGCGATATAGGAAAGCTTCAAATTTATCTAGAATTTCCAAAAAAGCAACTTTTTTTATCCAGTCTTGATCATTAATAACGACATTAAGATCTACAAGACTAGCTGTAATTCCCTGAGAAAAATGATGGGATAATGACATGTCAACAAGACTAGATTGGTCTTTGTTCAGTAACCCCACTCTTTGTAAGAAGAACTCACCAAATTGAATATGGCTAGTGGTAAAGAAATAGCGCATTGGAGTTGTTTTTGGGTCTTTGCCGATGTTTACCAAAAACTCTCTTTCTTCTGAAGAAAGAGAAAATAGTTCTAAAGATTTTCTTTGCAAATCTTCATTTTCACCAGCCTCTTCGCTAGCTACTTGTTGTAAAACATAGAAGTATATTTCTAGTGGAAGCATAAAAAAGATGCCATTTTTAAAAATAGCATCATAATCGGAAATTCCGTTTTCTGGAGTTTTTTTACTGATCTGAGCCAATGATTCATGTAGTTCTTCATGGAATTTTGCTGGGTCGCATTCGAGCAGCCATTGTTGGTGTCTTTTGCGGAAAATTGCTTGATTAAATATTCTTCTGACTACTGCTTCTGGTTGGCCGTCTTTTGCTTCAAATGGACCAGCTTTGCCAATGTCACTAATGAAAATCATAAATAATAAATCAGCAATGAACTTGTCGTCTGCTTTAAAAAATTCTTTGATCCAAGGTAAATGGTCTAAAACCTTTTTGGCCATGGAAACCTCATATCCCCAGTGACATCTTTGGTCTTCATGGACTTTAAAAACAGGTTCTTCGGTTAAAAACCCTAATTGATTTAATAAAGAAGATGGATAGGCAAGAAAGCTCTGTTTGAGTGTTTCTGAAAGTTTGGTATTTTGAACGTCTGGGTGAGTTAATAGTTCAAAAAGTTCAGAACGAATTTGCTTTGCAGCATCAGTTAATTTGTTATCTTTTTTTTCTTGGCTTATGTTTTCTTCTCCAACCGAAACTTTTTTTTCTTGTTCGATCATTGATTAGGGTATTATATACCTCAAGTATAGTTAGTGTAATTATTTAAAAAAACTTTCCTGATATACTAACGCCATGTCCCTATTCTCTCGTGCACCAGGTGAAAATCTCTTAAAAAAGTTTTTTCATAACTACAAACCAACAACATATAAAACTGGAGAAATCATTCTTCAACCCAACGATGACCTACGCTTTATCCACTTTGTTGACTCTGGCTATGTAAGCCAACAATTAGTCTCTGAAAATGGAGAAGACTTCATCGTCAATATCTACAGAACTGGATCATATTTCCCTATTGCCGTAATTCTCCATGGCACCAAAAATGACTATTTCTATGAAAGCCTAACCAAAGTTATAATTTATAGAGTCCCAATCAAAGACGTCTTGGATTTCCTAAAAACCAATCCAGCAGCAATGGAAGAATTATTAATCCGCCTAAGCTCAGGACTAAATACTTTGGCAAATAAAACCGAAGCACTAGTATTTGGAAATGCCAAAAGAAAAGTTGCTGCTACCCTATACTTCACCGCTCAACGTTTTGGAAAAAATGAAAACAACAAAATAATCATTGATTTCCCCCTAACCCACAAACGAATTGCCGCTATGACCGGTATTACCCGTGAAACAGCTAGCATCGAAATGATGAAACTCAAAAAAGAAAATATAATCAGCTATAAAGGCAAACAAGTAACTATCCTTAGCTTGGACAAGTTGCACCACTCTTGCTTGTGCAATGAATAATCTAAGCCTTTGGATTAATAACTAGCTTTTTAAACTTACCAGAGCGCAATAACAGGGCAATTACAGCATAAACTGCAATATCCTGCCAGTTATCAGCTAAACTCTCATTTTCTGGGTCTTTTCCAGCGGTTAAAAGATTTTGTAAACGACGTAGTTTGTCATTAGTACGAAATAAAATACCTAACTCACCATTATCTAAAATATTATCCTTACCGTAATCCTTGTGTTTCTGAATAAAAGTCTCGACCATTTTTTCACATTCCTCACGAAAAGCATCGTCAAGGTATTGTGGAGTGGTCTGCTTATTTACCATGAAAGTTTCCCTTCTATAAACCTGCTTAGGCTTATAGAGTAACACACCCCCCGGTCTTTTTTAAAGAACCGGGGGGTGTGACTTATTTCAATAATCTAAAAAGTGATTATTTACCCATGCGAACACGAGCGATAGTAGCAACAATTCCTGTGGCTACAGTGCCAAGTGACATGGCAATACCCTGAGCATCAAGACCAGTGTTAACCACTTCGTGGGCGGCAACATTATCTCTCTTGATCACTACGCGAGTAGAGGCATCACTTTTGGTTTTACAGTTGATTTGTTGGCCATATTGACCAGTTTCACAAACTGCTTCTGCACTAGCATTGGCTTCAGCTTCGACTTGATCAGCCATAGCTGGAGTAACAAAACCATGTAATACAACTGCAGCAACGGCTACAGCGATTAGAGATTTGACCATTTTCATGCGTTTCCTTTAGTCAACCCCGTTGTAGGGCTGCAATTGATTAATACTACAGTCGACAAAAATATGATTTAAGCGACTATGATCCAGTATGATATCAAAATAAAGTCCTTTTGTCAATAGTTATAGGGACGTTACTCGATAAAAAAACATTTGGAAAAACAAAACAAAATATAAAAAATGAAAAAACTAATAATTTATATGAAGATAATAAGTATTTTCAGCATCATCCTTATGCTCTACTTTTACATAGCGCAACAAACCGCCACCACACTTAATACTACCTCTATATAAAGTACCATCTCGTACTGCCTTAACAGTGTAATCACCACTAGTCTTACTCACCATATCAATACCAGTATGAGGAGAACCTCCATAGGCACGCCTGACCCTAGCATAGTAAGTCATGCCATAACCCTGAGTAATTAAAGCAGCATTATTAACTGGCCAATCCCAACTACCACTAAAACCAAATGACCCGTCAGGACTATTGCTCCAAGTAATATCAGTGCTCTTTAAATAACCAGCTGGATCTCGGTGTACTCCATTATTAGCCACCTCAAAATGAAGATGAGTACCAGTAGAACAAGCAGAGGCACCAGCAATAATACTAGCAATATTGTCACCCTGTTTAATATCACGAACTTTTGTTTCAGAACCTCTGCCAGCAATAATAGATTGAATAGCCTCCAACTCAGCTAATGTTTTAGCAAGTTCTGCCTGGTATTTAGCCTCACTACTCTGAGTTTCACTTAAGAGAAACTGTTGATCTTTTTTCTGACCCAACAAAGAAGTTTGAAGCAACTTAAGAGAAACTCTTTTTTGCTCTAGTTGAATTTGTTTTTCTTCTTTAAGTTGTTTTTGATCATCATATTCTAAACGTTGATTTTCAGTCTTTGCCATTACATCAGCTGTTTGTTTTTGAGCTTGTGACAAGTAACGCATTTTCATCACCAGATCTGAAAATGAACTAGATCCGAGCAGTTGCAAACTTGGAACTGTACGACTCTGTTTATATTGAGCTCTAACTCTCTCAATCAAAACCGTACTCAAACGATCCAGTGAATAGCCTAAGCCTTTAATTCTTTCAGCTAATTCAGCTACTTGATCTTCTAGTTGAATAATCTCTGCCTGAGTCAAATCTACTTGTAATTGTTGGAGCGAAATTTGGCCATTTAATAAATTAATAGTATTAGTCAAAGTCACTTTTTGACTCTGAGTATCTTTAATTTTTTGTTCCCAACAAGTTTGCTTGCTTTTATTACATGCTAAATAGGCATTTTGGTCTTCAGTAGATCCTGTTCCTTGAGAACAAGTGATGGCAGCACAATCCTCCTCAGCATAAATAGTTGAAACATGAAAAATTCTCAGCCACAAAACACCCAATAAAATAGGTAGCAACCAGAGAAAAGTGATCTTTTTACGCTTCATCACCATAGCCTCATTCTACCGTCTTTGCATCATTCGTCGAGCGGCCATTAAACTAGCTGTAGTTCCCAACAATAAAGCAGCTACTGTCCCAGCACCCAACTGATAAACAAAAAACTGCAGTGGCAATGGAAATTGCACTATCAAACCAAGGAAATTCTGCAACCAAGGAGTGGCATAAAGCAAAATTGCATACATCGCACCCCAACCAAGCAATGAACCAACAAACCCATACAACATACCCTCCAAAACAAAAGGACCAGCAATATACCAATTAGTTGCACCAATAATCTTCATTACTGCAATAGCATTTCTCTTGGCAGCAACCTTCATACTCATCAAAGTCATAATCATTAGAAAAGAAACAACTCCCAAAATACTAGTTGCAACCAAACCCACTCCACGAACAGCAGCAGTCCACTGTTGAATATCAGCAACAATATCCTCCTGGTAAACAACATCCTCTACTCCCTTAGCACTTTTAAGATCTGCCTGAATTAAATTAAGAGCAGCAACATCTTTTCCAGAAACCTCAATACTAGCTGGCAAAATATCTGCAGTAACCAACTCCAGTAAAAGTGGATTATCCTTGTGATCTTGTTTATAGAACTCTAAAGCCTGTTGTTTAGTCACTAACTTAACATCAGTAACATAACTTTTCTCTTTCATAGAAGAAGCAAGCTTCTCTACATCATCTGCTGTAGTTTGAATTTCAAAAAAAGCAATCACCTGGGGCCTAGTCTCAAAAAACTTCAAAATCGAATCAGTACCAAAAGCCAATAAAGAAAAAATATATGCCACAAAAAAAGTAACTGTCACCATCGACAACGCCAAAACACTCTGATACGGAGAGCGACGAATAGCAACCAAAGCATCTTGTAATTTTTTCATGTTTTTTTCTCCACTCCATGCTCTTTTTTAGCTTTCTTAGTCTCTGTTTTTTCTTTCTTCTGCTCAACCTCTTTTTTATCTAAAATCTCAGACATCCTAGCTTCAATCTCATCCTTATCAATAGCTTTTTTCTTAAAAAAAGACAAATCTAAAGTAATACCAAAAGCTTTTCTCTTTTTTTGCTTATCCTCAGTTTTTATTTTCTCAACCTTCTTCTGTTCAGCTTTTTTATCTTCATGATCATGATTTTCAACAACCTTATCTGGACTAGCTGGCCTAGAATCTCTTTTCAAAACACCCTTCTCCAATTCCAAATGCCTCTCTCTTTCCAAAGCATCCAAAAGAGCCAAATCATGAGTAGCCAATAAAATTGTTGTACCCAAATCATTAATCTGTTGCAACAACCTCATAATCTCCAAACTTGCCTTACTATCAAGATTGCCAGTTGGCTCATCAGCAAAAATCAAACTTGGACCAGTAGCTAAAGCTCTAGCAATACTAACCTTTTGGGCCTCACCACCAGAAAGTTGTTTTGGAAAAAGCAAGGCTTTCTCAGTCAAAGAAACTAAGTTCAATAAATCGGTAACCCTAGATTCAACTTCATCATTAGACTTGCCAATAATTGATAATGGCAAAGCAATATTCTCCCAAACATTTAACTCTGGCAAAAGCCTGTAATCTTGAAAAACTACCCCTATCTTACGACGATGCTGAGGTATCTGCTTTCTAGGCATTTCAGTCAAAGAAATATTTTTATAAGTAATTTCTCCAGAAGTTGGCTCCAAATCTTTAATCAAAAGATTCATTAAGGTAGTTTTACCACTACCAGAAGGACCATGCACAACAACCAACTCACCAGACTTAATATGAAATGAAATATCCTGAAGAGCAACAACCCCACTGCCAAATTTTTTGGTAACTGATGAAAAAGTAATCATGATGTATTCCCATGATACAAAAACCTACACGATTGCACTAGCACGAAATCGAATTTTACTAAAATTAAGAAAGTTATTCTGCCTCGACAGGAGCCTCGGCCTCAACCTCAATAACCTGAACTCTTCCCACATCCATCAACCAACCAGCTTTTTGACCCTTAAAAGTCTCACCCCAAACCTTAACCTTCATCCCCACCATCTTATCTAGATCTGTGATAGAAGAAGTTAAATAAACTGTTTGACTCTCACCACCTTCGCGTAATAAACGATGCGAACCCTCATCTTCTGCACCACCAGCAGCCAAATATCCCTCTGCATTATCCTTAAAAGTTAAATCATCCTTAACCCCAAAAACATCTCCAGCCTTAATATTATCTCCAGCAATCTGTTGAGTTGCCTGAGGAGAATCAGCAACATTATTCTTTTTATTCAACTTAAAAGCACCATAACCAGTACCAACCCCAGCAATAACAGCAATTAAAATTAAACTTATTAAAACTATTTTCTTTTGTTTGGATTGCATAGGCATTTCTTTTTTTGTTTCTAAATCTAAAACTTTTATCTGGGTTTTACCAGATCTATTTACACGCACAGACGAACTAGAATTGTCGCTGACAGATGTTTTTTCGTCAACCGGTGTTTGGTCTGTATCGATAGAAATTTTTGTTACATCATCCAAATTTTCCATACGAACATGAAGTTTAGAATCTTGCATATTATTTATCATACCCCATTCTTTAAGAAATTTTCAGCTCCTCATAAATGAAATCATCCAAATCTCCATCTAAAACACCACTGGTATTTGAAGTTTCAACCTCTGTCCTAGTATCTTTAACCAACTGATAAGGATGAAGAACATAATTACGAATTTGAGTACCCCAGCTAGCATTGTGATGTTCACCCTTTTGCTGCGCCAACTCAGCCTGCTGCCTCTCTTCTTCTAAAACAGCTAATTTTGATTTCAACATCACCAAAGCCTTTTCTCTATTCTGAACCTGGCTTCTTTCTTCACGGCAACGAACAACAATCCCAGAAGGAATATGACGTAACTCAACAGCACTATTCACCTTATTAACATTCTGACCTCCAGCACCGCCCGCTCTCATAAAAGACCACTCCAAATCAGTGTCTTTCAACTCGATCTCATCTGTATCCTCAATTAGCGGAGCAACTTCAACTAAAGCAAAAGAAGTTTGACGCAAATTATCAGCATTAAACGGACTTAAACGCACCAAACGATGAGTTCCTTGTTCTTTTTTAAGATAACCATAAGCATAACGAGCACGAACTTCATAAACCATTTCTTTAATTCCGGCATCTTCACCTCTAACTTCAGAAATTAAAGAGAATTTCCAACCCTTTCTCTCAAAATACCTGGCATACATCCTAGCCACCATCTCTGCCCAATCCATTGCTTCTGTTCCACCCTGTCCTGGATGGATAGATAACATAGCTGCAACATTATCATATTTACCCTTGAGGTAAGTTCTCAACTCTAATTCAGTTAATAACTTACTTAACTGCCAATATTTTGCCTCTGTTTCTGAAGCAAAAGATTCTTGATCAGCTGCCTCTAACTCCAAATAAGCAGCTACATCATTAGCCAAATCAGTTAAGCGCTGTAAATCATCTAGTCTACCCTGGAGAAAAGAAACTTGTTGCATCTTCTGCTGAGCATCAGCTCTATCCCAAAAACCAGGCATAGAAGACTCCTGCTGTACTAATTCAAGCTCTTTATTTAGTTCATCAAGCTTAGTAGCTACCAAAAACTCTCTGGCTTGAATAACTTTTTGAGATAATTCTTCATGAGTTAATTGCATAATATTCAAAGTGCTATTGTACTGCCTCTCTACTTGGCAGACTCCAGGAAAATCCAACAAGATCAATTGTGGGCAATATTTTACCCATAATCGCAGTTTGATAAACTAATCCTGGTTGTTTCTGTACTAAGATTTTTCCAGACCAAGAATCTGGCGCAGAAAAATCTATCATCACTTGCTTTTGCGATTCTTCTGGAACCACTACTAAAAAACCAATTTCAGTAAAAACCCGTCCACTAACAGCAATCTCCTGACTCTCCCAATCTTGCAAAACCTCATCTCCAACTACCACACTCAAAACCTCTATATCTTCTGGAACAATAAAACGATAGTAATTAACATAACCAAAATGATTCGCAACCTTATATGCTTTATTCTCTTGTTGCTCCAATGGTCTATCAGCTATTTTAGCCTGATTAGTAAAAAGAACTTTTAATCTAAGCAAAGAATCAATTGATTCAACCATTAAGTCACGCTTTACCTTTGCATTTGCCTTGTTAATACCAACATTAGACTCAAGAGGATAAACAAAAAAATCATTTGGTGCCACCTGAGCTATTTCACCAGCAATCTCCAATTCCTCACTCGTCTTTTGCAACTGATCATTTTTACTAAAAACCAAAACCTCTCGCCAAATCTGATTGCTTAAAACCTCAGAAAACAAGCTTGTTTTTTCCTTCTCCGAAAGCTGTTCTAACTTCAACCATAGAGCTGTTTCTAACTCCTGCAACTGTTGAGCTTTTTGTTGACTACCTGGAAAAAATTCATTTCTATCTTGTCTCACTACTTGAGAAAATTCCTTAGCACTCATCCATCTAGATTCTGATGGTAAATATATAGAACCAATTTTATCCAAAACCTTCTCAACAGTCTGGGAATTAATTGCAATTACCCCATCATAAAATTGTGGATCTTGCTTGATTTCTTCAAAAAACCAAAGAATTTTTTTAGCAGTAACAGGAAAGTCAGCAAACCAATTAGCATCGTGCAAAGCCATACCCCTACCATCACTCAAATATCTAGCATGACCCATTGGTGATTCCGTAATCACACTAATCCCACTTGGATCATAAATATCTCTAATTGTCGGTCGCCAAAATTCTGAATTCTTAAAATCTAAAACTGCATATGAACCCATAAAACCACCAGTTGCTCTAATCTCATCAGCATTTTGAAAAATTACTAAATACTTTTTACCAGTCTGTTGTTCTTGATAAAAAACTCTTGCTAATTTAAGCAAATCTCTAAACTCATTAAGAGTAGCTGTTTGTTTGGACCAAAAAACTTTTCTAATAACTGCCTTATTCCAAGCATCCAGTAATCTCTCTGTATGCTCAAAGGTTGGTAACAGATCTTGTTCTAAAACTTTGGAAATAAAATTATCAGACGAAAAACTTTTATTAAGCAATACATTACCATTCTTACCCAACCAAATTGTTTCTCTCCAGACCTCAACAACAGGTATTTGACGAAAAGATAATAAAGATAAAACCTCTGGAACTGGTTGAGAACCAGTAAAAAGCCAATAACTAAGAGTAAAATTATGCTTTAATATGGCTAAGATAGCCAAAAAAGTGGTTAGAATAGATAAAAATAAACTCAAAACAACCAAAGCAACTACTCTTTTTAAAATAGAAATTGAGCGCCATTTTTTAATGAAAACAGAACAATGTGGTAAAAACTGGTAATGCATAACACTTTTCCCGTATAATACCGCAAAAGGACCTAGAAAATCTGCTATGACTCAGCCCACCAAACAACTTGTTTTGCTCCATGGCTGGACACCAGATAAACAAGTAATTGACCGACTCAATCCGTTTAAAAAACAATTAACTGAAGCTGGCTTTGTGGTTCACCTTTGGAAAATTCCTGGTCTTACTACTGACATTGATCATAGCTATACCATTGAAAAATATCTTGAGTGGTTAACTAAAGAAATTACTCCATTAAAAAATATTGTTTTAGTAGGCCATTCCTTTGGTGGCCAGCTCGCTACAGTTCTTGCTGCAAAAAAACCAGAATTAGTTTCCAAACTCATTCTCATTGATAGTTCTGGTATTCTTGATTTTATTCCAAGCAAAGTATTCAAACGCTGGCTATTTAAAATACTAGCCAAATTATTCTTTTTCCTTGCTTACGTACCTTTATTTAAAAGAGCAATTTATAAACTAATTAGAGAACGAGATTATATTGAAGCCAATCCTGCTCAACAAAAAACCATGCGCAACGTACTTAATTATTCTGTCTTACCTCTATTGAACAAAATTACTGTTCCTACTCTAATCATCTGGGGCAAAGATGACCTAACCACTCCATTGCGAATAGGTAAGCTTTTTGCCAAGAAAATCCCTAATAACATTTTTAAAGTTTTGCCAGCCAGACATTCACCAGTTTATACTCACCCTGATTTAGTAGTTAAAGAAATCCTGTCCTTTCTAAAGAAAGAAAGCTTATGAGCTTTTTAACTATTTTATTCATCTTAATTACCTTACCTTTTACTCTTATTAGACTTGTCCGCTGGTTGGCTTGGATTCAACAAAAAGAATATCGACTAGATAGGTTTTGGAACTTTCTATTATCTCCAGAGGGCATGGCAGAAGTAGTAAGATTAGCTCCTCAAAAAAATGACTTTACTAGAGTTGGTCTCAAACGACCAGCTATCACCATTCGCTCTACTACTGTTGGTTTTATTTCTCTAATCCTAATGGGCTATTTATTTTCTTTGGGCATTAGTTTTAAATCCTGGTGGTTGCCATTTTTAATCTATGCTCTAATCCCACTTTTACCAGCTATCAGTGGTTTAATAACAGAGATAATTAAATCGTTAATTAGCCTAGTATTACTATTCTTTGCACAAAAAAAACTACAAAAAGATAAACCCAGAATCATTGGCATTACCGGTAGCTATGGAAAAACTGCAACCAGACATTTATGCAGTAACGTCATTAGCCAAAAATTTACTATCTACACCCCACCGAAATCTCATAACACTCCCCTTAGCATTGCCTTAGATTTACTCAAACACTACCATGGAGAAGAAATTTTATTCTTAGAATTTGCAGCATACAAAAAGGGAGAAATTCAAAAGTTAGCTAGTTGGTTTCCACCAGAAATATCTTTAATCACTGGTCTAACACCGCAACATCTCGCTCTCTTTGGTAGTTTAGAAAAAATTATTGAGGCCAAAGGTGAGTTAGTAAAAAATACTCAGCTAACAGGAGTCGTGCTTTGCAATGCCATGGATCCTGGTACAGAAAAAATCTGTAATCAAGATTCTAGTAAGAAAAAAATCAATTATTCACCAGAAAAAGTAGGTTTAAATAAAGAAAAACTTGATGAAAGAGGCAGATTGAGCGTGCAATGGCAAGATCAAGTTTTAAAAACTAATTTAATTGGCCTACACCATACTGAAACCATTGCTGCAGCGATAGTGTTGGGGCAAACTCTAGAAATTCCTCCAGAAAAAATAGCACTAGGAATAACTTCATTTGTACCAGAAGAAGTATTTACTCAGTCATATTTCCATCCCACTAGCAAAGCTCTCATTATTAATGATGGTAAAACTACCAATCCCAAAGGCTTTCGCTCTGCTCTAAACCTACTTAATCACTTTAAAAAACAAGGTAAAAACACTATTTTAATTACTGGTGGCATTATTGATTTGGGAGATGAATCAGAAAGTATTCACTTAGATTTGGCTAGAGCAGCCAAACCAATTGTTGATTTTGTTTTTTACACCGGCTCTGATGGCAAAGCTGCTTTTAAAGAAGTTTTTGCCCAAAACATGGTTGACCAGTCAACCATCTTTGCTAAATTACTGCCAAAATTCAACCAAGATGATGTAATTCTAATTGAGGGGTATGTACCATTAAATTTAGCTAAATTACTACAAAGAAATCAGGATAAACAAAGTGATTAACGCTAGTTTGGGAGCCCATTATTCCAATAGTTTCGTGTGGCTTAGCTTTAATTTATGGCTAAAAAATATTTTGCATTTACCTATTAAAGATTCAAGAAAAGATTTAAGCAATCAATTACAAGAAATGTTTTCTGGCCAAACAATCCTAACCTACAAAGGCAGAGATGCTATTGAACTAGCTTTGCAAGGTTACAACATTAATAAGGCAACAGACGCTGTTCTCACCCAAGCCTTTACTTGCTCAGCCATTGAAGAAGGTATTAGAAGAGCTGGAGCTACAACAGTTTATGTTGACATTGGCAAAGGACAACTTAATTTATCAGTTGAGACTTTAGCTGAGAGTTATAAAAATCTTTCAAAAAAAATAAGTCCCAAAGCAGTTTTAGTTCAACATAGTTTGGGTCATCCAGCGGAAATAGATAAAATTGCTCAATGGTGTAAAGAAAAAAATCTTTTGCTCATCGAAGATCTTGCTCAGGCTTTTGGTGGCAAAAACAATGATCAATTTTTGGGTGCCAAAGCAGATGTGGTTATTCTGTCCTTTGGTAGAGATAAAGTTATTGATGCTGTTGGTGGTGGAGCCGTTGTTTTTAAGAAAAAACCAATAAAAACAGATTTTTCTTTAACAGAACCAGAACAAAAAATTATCAATAAAGACCTACTTTACCCTCTATTCACCTGGTTCATTAGACTTACTTTTCCAATTTTAATTGGTAGGTTATTACACTTATTTTTAAAGAAGATTAATTGGCTTAGTTCCCCTGTTTTTGCTCAAACAAAACAAGCCCATCAAATGCCAAAGGCTTTTGCTCCACTGGTGGTTGAGCAATTAAAAAACTATCAGCAAACCTTAGAGCATCGTCGTTCAATTGCTAGTTATTACTTAACTGCTTTTACTAAGGAAAATATTCCCTGTCTTACTAAGAATTCTAATTTAGAAAATGGTTCTTTGCTTAGAATAGCTTTGAAAATGAAAAATCCATTATTTTTAATTGACAACTGGAAAAAAGAAGGCATTCATCTCTCCGACCGTTGGTATCGACAAGCAGTTGATTGCGGTAGTAAAGAATGTAATACCAACTATATAGTTGGATCATGTCCTAATGCTGAATATATGAGCCAACATATTATTAATTTGCCTACTCATCAAAAGATTTCGCTTAAAGATGCAATTAAAATAGTCAGAGTATTAAAAAAACAGTATAGTAGTTAAATTATGAATCTTAGTTTTCAATCAATCGTTGATGAACAAACCTGGAAACAGGCTTTGGCAGATTTTCCAGAAGCCAATTTTCTTCAATCATGGGAATGGGGTGTTTTTCAAGAAAAACTTAATAAAAAAATTTGGCGCTATGGCTGTTATGAACAGAAGCAACAAACTACTGTGGGTATCTTTCAAATAGTTAAAGAAACTGCAAAAAGAGGAAATTATCTAACTATTGCTGGTGGTCCATTATTGGATTGGGATAAAAACCAACAACAACAATTAGCTGATATCTTTGCCTTTATAAAGAAATTAGCCAAAGAAGAAGATTGTTCTTTTGTTAGATTTAGACCACAAGCCATAGAGACACCACAATTAAAATCTAGGTTGAGTCACTTGAATATTAGACCAGCTCCTATGCATTTAACTGCAGATTTAACTTTACAACTGGATCTCACCAAAGACTTGGATACGTTATTAAAAGAAATGCGAAAAAATACTCGCTATGAAATTAAACAGAGTGAAAAAAAAGGTATTGTTGTTAAACAAACCAAAGACACTCAGGCTATTACTGAGTTTTATGAGCAACAGGTTGAGCTAGCAAAAAAACATCATTTTGTGCCTTTTGGCTATGATTTTTTGATTAAACAATTTCAAGTGTTTGCTGATAAAAACCAGGCTATTTTGTTTTCTAGTTATCTTAATGAAAAACTCTTGGCCTCTGCCTTTATTATCTTCAATCATCAAGAAGCTGTTTATCATTATGGTATTTCTACTCCAGAAAACGATCACTTGCCTGGTTCATATGCTTGCCAATGGGCAGCAATTCAAGAAGCTAAGCTCAGAGATTGCAAAAGATATAATTTTTGGGGCATAGCACCAAAGGATGAGACTAATCATCGTTTTGCTGGTGTCTCACTTTTTAAACGAGGTTTTGGCGGTGAAGAAATTGCCTATTTACCAGCACAGGACCTGCCAGTTTCTTGGACTTATTGGTTTACTTATGTTTTTGAGGTTCTTAGAAAAAAATTCCGTAAGCTCTAGTTTTTTAATAGTTCTGAATAATAGTTTAAATAGACGTTGCTAATGTTTTCCCAAGTTTGGGTTTTGGCAAATAATAAAGATTTGCTAATGTTGGTTTGTAGTTGTTTGGGATTATTTTCTAAAAATTGAATTTTTTTTGTTACTTCCAAATCATTTTTTACCAATGAAATTAAATGTCCAAGTGGCGACATTAAAAAATAGTCTTTTTTTAATGAATTGCCATAAACAGCAATTACTGCACATTGATAAGCAAAAGCTTCCAAAATTGATAAATAGCCACCGGCAAATACTATTTTAGCTTTTTTTAATAAATGTTCTGGATTGCTAAATCCAACTACTTCACCAACTTGTTCAGCTTGTTCTCGCAAAACTCCATCACCACAAAAAACTACTTTACCATCCCAAGTGTTGTTCTTTAATGCTTGCAATAACATCGGTAGGCCAGTATCAAATTCAAGTCTACCAACATAAAGGAGTAAATCAGTTTTTTTGGGTAATACCTTTGGAATATGAACACCTCCATAGAGAATTTTGTCTGCTTTAAAATGATAGTATTTTTCCAAATAACTACCTATGGCAATGGTTTTATTTGCCAATCTCACACCCAACTGTCTCCATAAGATATTTTTTTGAGGTAAAGGAAATTTTCCTTCCCAACCATGGAAAGTAACAACTACTGGCTTGCGCCAAAACATTAGTTTGAATGGCAGATACCAAATGAAAACATCGTGAACGTGAATTATGTCAGCTGTTTTAATTAACTTGAAATAGTTATGGAGGATTTGCCACCAAATTAATAGCAATCCTAAATATTTAATTTTGGGATATGAAAAGCGGAAAACTTGAATTTTTTTATCTGCTACTAAAGCTATTTTTTTTGCTTGTGGTTTTTGTTCGGTTAGTATTGAAACTTGCCAACCAGCTTTTTTGATTAGGTTGGAAGTTTCCCAAACATGACGTTCTACTCCACCGATTTGTGGGTAAAAGGAAGGCGTGATTACTAATAGTTTTTTCATAAATAATTTGAGGTAATTTTCAGATTGCTTATCGGTATAATAACCTAGATGCAAGTAAGTGTGGTTATCACTATTTTAAATGAAGAAGCAAATCTTAATTTATTGTTATCCGCTCTCAAGCAACAAACTTTCCGTCCTACAGAAATAATTATCGTCGATGGTGGTTCAAGTGACAAGAGTTTGGAAATATTAGCTTCTTGGCAACAACATAATTTTTTCAAAAAAATCCTAAAGGTTATAACGAAAGAAGGCAATCGTAGTGTTGGAAGAAACATCGCCATTAAACAAGCTAAGTCAGACTGGATTGCTATTACTGATGCTGGTTGTATTCCAGATAAAAATTGGCTTAAGGAATTGGTTGTTAATCAGGAGAAAAATAAGAGTGAGGTGGTAGCTGGATACTATTATGGAGAAGCAAATTCTTCTTTTGAGGCTGCTGTGATTCCCTATGTTTTGGTGATGCCAGATAGGGTTAATTCCAATGATTTTTTGCCGGCTACTCGTTCGATGCTAATAAAGAAAAGTGTTTGGACTGAGATTGGTGGTTTTGACGAGAGCTTGGCTCATAATGAAGATTATGTTTTTGCCCATAAGTTAAAGGAGTGTGTTGTAAAGATGAGTTTTGCAAAAAAGGCGTTTGTTGCTTGGATGCCAAGAAAAAATCTTGGGTCTTTTATGAAAATGATCTTTCGCTTTGCTTATGGTGATTTGGAGGCAAATATTCTTAGACCCAAGGTTGTTTTGGTATTAGTTAGATATTTAGTTTTAGTTTTTTATTTGTTGATGTTATTAGCTTTATTTTCTTTTGGCAGTATTTATTTATTTATTTTTAAAACTGCTTTATTTATTTTAGCCATAAATATATTTATATATTTTTCTTGGTCTATTCAAAAAAATGTTAAATATGTAAAAAGAGGCTGGTGGTGGTTGCCTATTTTACAGTTGACTGCTGATGTTGCAGTTATCACTGGAACTTTGTCAGGGATGATGAAGAGATCTGAATAAAATCTTTTACATGTAAGAAGTCTATTTTTGCGTTTGCAGCAGCCAAGCGATCGTTGTTGCTATCGCCTATTAATAGATATTCTTTAAGATCAGAGTTTGGTGTGTATATTTGTTCGAATCCTGCCGGGCTTGGTTTTGGTGAGGATACGATGTCGCGAGAGATTATTTTGCTGAAAATGGTTATTAATTTTAATTCTTCTAGGATTGGCTGGATTGTTTGCCTATCGTTACTTGTCCATAGGTAATAGATGTGTTTGTTTTTTTGTTGCTGTAAAAAATTGATTACTGGGAGGATCGGTTGATGGTTTTTAAAATTATTTTTTTCATATTCACGAGATAGTTCAATAAATTTTTGGTTGGCTATATTGCCGTATTTGTTTATCAGGTCTACCTGCATTTGGTAAGAGACCTGTTCTGAGTGGTAGACACTGGTTGGTTCTAGTTCATGGGCAATTTTAAGATAGCCTTTGCGAATGTCTTTCCAATTTATAATAAGGTCGTCGATGGTGCCATCAAAATCAAAGATTAAATATTTTTTAAGGTTTAAGTTCATATTAGATGACTGTGGTATTGATACTGTCACTGGCTCCGTGGATGAAGAGAGTATTTTCTCTGGCAGTGACTTTCATGTTTAATAACTCTCCATTTTCATATTCAAAGTATGGAGTGAATCTTATGTTGCCGTTCATAGTTTTTTCTTCAGAAAAGTTGTCAGCGGCATATGAGAGTTTTGTTTTTTCGTTCTTATAAAATGGTTGAATTACCCAGTCTTCTTTTTTCTGAAGAATGTCTTGAAATAGTTCTGTGATTTGTTGTTTTGAGAGTTTATTGAGGAAGACGACGCTTCTAGACCAAGAGGCATCTGGGTGTCCACCAGCTCTTTTGACTACATAGTTTCTTTGGTTTCTGGATAACAGCGAGAGTTCTGACCAAGATTTGATGGGCAATGGAAAGGATTGTGGGATTTCGTTGGTTACCATCCAGGTTGGGAGTAAGTAGTTATCTAAAATTTCTTGGTTTGATAAGGAGATTTTTCTTTTTATTTCTTGATTTTCAAAATAGTCGACTAGGATATATTTTCCTTCAAAATATTTGTTTATCTCCGGCAAAAGAATTGGTTTTTTGTTGATGAAATTAATGATTTCTTGATTGGTTTCTTGTTCATAGACATAGAAGGCTCTATAGAATGGTTTGTTAAGGTCTTCATTGGTAATTTCATTAGCTGATTTGACGGAGAAGTTTCCTCCTTCATCATTTAGTATTTTGCAAAAATATTGGAGCTGGCCAAAGAATTTTTTTGTGTGGTTTGAATAGACGAAGGTGCCACTGGTTGAGTTGGTTTTTGTTTGCCAATAGTTAATGAATTTAGATAGAACTTGTTGTTGGCTTTGGCCAAATGTCTGAAACCAAGTTGAGAATGAGTTTTGTAGGAAGATGCTTAGTGGAAAACCAAATGATTGAGTTTCTACTTCACAGATTTTGAAGCCAGCTGTTGTTAATAATATGTCTGGTCTAATAAAGAATGGATCAAAGTTTCCTTGTAATGATGAAACTGCTTTGAATAGTTCTTTTAGTGCTGGACCTAGTTTTTTGATTTCTTGTTTTTGTTCTGTGGTTAATTCATATGGATTGCCACTGACTAGGAATGGGAGGTTTTTTGTGGTTGGAATTTTTTCTTTGTCGTTGTCAAAGACAGGATAAAAATTGCTGCCTAGGGCCAAACTATTAATTTCCTGGGCTCTTTCTAAAAAGGTTTGTTTCACAAGAGTATTTTAACCCCTATCTTTTGTTTTTCCTGTTTCAATGTCATAGCAACGAGGGATTATGCCGATGGGAAAGTTGTATTTTTCAACTACTGAACAATAGATGACGCCTACGCCATTATGGACTAGTTCCCATTTGCCGTCTGTTTTGGCTGCAAAGTAGATACCTCCTTTTTCAGATTCTCCTACGTTTACATAGCCCGTCATGAATTCTGGAGTACTTTCTCCTTCTGCGGTGATTTGGACTTCTTCTTCATCCATAGAGAAGCTTTCAGCGAGTTTTTTTTTAACGTCTTTTAGGTCTTGGTCTGTTAGTCCAGCTCTTCTGGCTTGTTCTGTTAGTCCTGGTTCAAAGACGTCTTTGGTTTCTGGGACTCCTAGTTGGGTTTCTGCTTTTTCTTTGGTTATATTGTCATATAGTCTGGAGTTGTCTATTTTGCTGTTGCCGAAAAGGTCTGTCTTAGGAACGTCTTTGTCTGGTGCTGGTGGTTGGCAAGCAGATAGGAGATATGCCGAGGAGATGAGGAATGTTAGGACAAATATTTTTTTCATAACGTGGTGTTTAGTGTAGCGAGTTAACCTTAAACTCTCAAGCTGAGATATGGAATAATTGCTGATATAATCCAGGTTTGTATTGTATTGGAGGCGTCGCATAGTGGCCAATTGCACAGGTTTGCTAAATCTGACCGGTTCTCCGGTTCGTGGGTTCGAATCCCACCGCCTCCGCACACACCATATTTTCTTTTTTCTATTTCTAGACTAATCAATACATTGCTACTATTAAACTACTTCAATTAGTTGTAGTATGTGAAGTATGTCAAATACACAGAAAAAGAGACTTACCCTGTTTCTTAATCCGGCACTGATTAAACATGCAAGGGCTCAGGCTGTAATTGAAGATTTAACTGTTACCCAACTAATAGAAAATGCTCTAATTAAATATTTACCAAAAGAAACAATCATTAAAAAGATTAAATTAGACTAGGTTCATTACAAAGCTGGCAACTTATTAAGGCAATAATCAATAAAGATACAAAAATAATAGAAACTCAAATTATAGAAAAACAAATACAAGACAGTATCATTGTTGACAATTTAGTTTCAAAATCAAATCGAATCTTAGTAAGCATTTCTTCACACGCCTTTCCAGTCGATTTCTTTCCAAATACACTCGTGATTGAAGAGGAAAGAATTACTGTTATTACCAGAAATTTTCTGAGTTCAGAAATTTATAGTGTAGATATTAGGAACATCGCCAATGTCCTGATTAATACAACGTTCTTCTTCTCTCAACTAGTTATTATCTCGAAGACATTCGAGGAAAATGAAATAAAAATTAAAAATTTAAGAACAAGTGAAGCTATTTTTGCAAGAAGAATTATTGAAGGATTGAGAACCCTTAAAAATGAAAAAATAAATACTTCTGCATATTCAACTGATGAATTGATTTCTACTCTTAAAGAATTAAGTACGACAAAAATTATAATATAAAAAAAGGAAAAAAATGCCGATATCAACTAAAGAAACAGTGATAACAAGAGAACGCGATAATGAGCCAATCACTCAAACATCAGCTACAAGTATTACCCAAGTTAAAACTACGCAGAGCCAGTACATTGAACAAATACTCTATTTTTTCTTAGGAGTTTTAGAGGTATTGCTTGTTTTTAGGTTTATTCTAAAACTAATGGGAGCAAGCCAAGCAAGTAGTTTTGTTCAGTTTATCTATGGAACAAGTAAAATATTTATCTTCCCATTTGAAGGTATTTTTCGCAGAGCCGTGACTCAAGGAATAGAAGTAAGTGCTGTAATAGAACCAGCAAATATGGTTGCAATCATTGTCTATGCAGTCCTCGTATGGGGAATAGTTTCATTTATCAAAGTGCTTTCGGGCAAAGCACAATCAGAATAGAGTATTACAAATTATAAGGAAAAAAATATGACAAAACATATTAAGCAAAAAAGTATCAAGCCAATCGCCGCAGTTGTTGGTGGTGTAATAGCTGGAGCTGGACTAGCAATCGCAGGAGCCATTGCTTTGAAAAATAAAAAGGTAAGCAATAAAGTTTCCAAGGTTTTGAAAGACATAAAAACAGAAACAATGAATATGTCACAAAAAGCTAAAAGCAATATTGATAAATCTATAAAGAAAATTGAAAAAAATAATTAAAAACACTAAATAATAATTACTTGGAAAGAAAAACAATATGAATATATTACTTTGGCTACTACTTGGAGCTCTCGCTGGTTGGCTTGCAGGAGTTTTTATGAAAAGCGATCATAGTACTGTAGAGGATATTATCTTGGGTATCGTTGGTTCGTTCGTGGGCGGATTTATTATGAACTTCTTTGGACAATCCGGTGTTACTGGATTTAATCTTTATAGCGTAATCGTTTCTACAATAGGAGCAGTTTGCGTTATCTTCTTAGGAAGAGTTCTTCGTAGATAAAAATTGAATATTTCTTATTGATTAAACTATATTTAGTTTTAAATTAAGAAGGTATAATGGTGCCATGCAATTTAGCACTATTAGCCTTATCATCAATATTTTTATTCTGATATGTTTCTTTTTGGGAATCATTAAAATTTCCCATAGCTCATATACATTAGTTGTAAATAAAAAAAATAAAACAAACCAAATTAAAAACGGTTTTACGCTTATTATCATTTCTGTTATTGTCTATTTCCTTTTTAACCTTGTAATAAACTACATGGGTCTTCTGGATCCACCTTCATCTGCTATTTTTGGTCAAAAATAAGTCAAAATACTTTTGTCTCACTTAACGGCATAATCAAATGGCTATTTTTTAAACCTAAGTCCTCATGAAACTATAAGCAAACATGCTACCCATTCAACCACCATTTATCCCATTATTTTTTAAAAAAAATAATACTAAAAACAATTCATCTTATGAAAAAATTTTCTTATCATGGGAAGATGCCCTATGGCAACTCCTTAGAAATCACCAAATACCAAAAGACTCTGTTGTTCTTGTCCCTAACTTCTTTTGCTGGGATGTAGTAGAAAACATGGAAACCCATGGACTAAAGCATATTGTTTATGAAGTAGATAAATATCTGCAACCAAACCAAATTGATTTTGAGAATAAACTAAAAGAATTTAATCCAGCAATTATCATCATCTTCAATGCTGTTGGCATTACCAATTCTCTATTTAAAAATATTGAATGGCTCAGGCATCTTCAGAAAGAAGCTATTCTAATAGAAGATTGTGTACACAAAATTATTGATCCAGAAAAAATAAGTTTTATCACCAAAAACCACTATCTCATAGATAGTCTAAGAAAAGTCGTGCCTATCCAAGGCAGTAGAGTTTTTTCACAGCAAAAAATTGTAAATCCATCATTTACCAGCAATCTCTCTACCGCCTGGTATAGGACTAGAGTTTTCTATTGGTGGATAGTTATGCAGCTAGCATTGGTTCTAGTTTATGTTTCAAATAATAACTTTATCCAAAGATATGGAAATAGATTAGCTGAGTATGCTATGAAAACTGGTTACAACATTATTGGTGATCATGCTAATCCTAGTTCTGCTCCAAGAATAATGGGTTTGCTGGCAAAAAAAATAAATATTGATTTGATAAAAAAAATAAAAGAAAAACAAACTAATTTGTATAGCGATCTCTTAAAAAATGTTTTTACAAAAGAAGTATTCTTTAAAATTCCATTTTCAAATAGTGATAAAAAAGAATTAAGAGGATTTCCACTAGGCATTGAACTTGCTAAAGCAAATTTATTTTTAAACCATATTAGATCTAAGGGTGTTTTGGTAAGATTTGAATTGGACGACAGTCTTTGGGCCAACAAACAAAAAGTTGTATACCTACCAATGGGTCCGCAGGTTTCTGAAAAAGATATAGAAATGGTTTGTGATGTTATTAAAAGTTTCTAAACCTATTTAATTGACTTTAATATATAAGTAGTTTTTCCTTTAGGAGAAACTATAATTATTTCATCACCTACTTTTTTTCCTATTACAGCTTGGCCAATAGGGCTTTCTAAAGAATATTTGTTTTCTGTTACGTCAGACTCGTATTGACCAACCAAAGTAAAGGTTAGAGTGTTTTTATCATTTTTAAGGGTAATGGTTTTGCCAAAACTAGCTTTGTCATCCATTTTAATAACTGGGATATAAGCATTTGCTAAAATATATTTGATTTGCCTAAGCTGTCTGCCAATACTACCTAATTCAAACTTGGCTGCTGTATAAGCTCCGTTTTCAGATAAATCACCCATTTCTCTGGCCACAATTAGACGTCCCATGACTTCTTTGCGTAAAGAGGTCAAGCGCTCCAGTTCTGCCTTTTTTTGTTCTAAAGCTATCTTTGATAGGGGTATCTGGTCTGGTTTTGGTTGTTTGGCAATTATTTTTTTTACCATGTGGTTGTGATTATATTAGCAGTAACTGACATTAATTATTGAGCAAATTATGACAATAAATGTTAAAATCAAGGTTCATGAGGAGAGGTCGCATAGTGGCCTAGTGCAGCGGTTTACTAAACCGCCGTGGTGAAAGCTACCGCGGGTTCGAATCCCGCCCTCTCCGCCAAAACTCAACTACAACCTCTTAAACTGACCACCCTCTTTATAACTTGCAACTACAGTAGGCCTTGGAACTTTCTTACCAGTAACTTGATAATAAAGATCATAAGGATCAACCTGGGGCAAAACATGCTCACCCATCCTATTAGCAATTTCCTCAGCACTAGAACTAAGCAACATCACCCCAGTAATATAAGCAATAAAATCATCTACCTCCAACATAGCCACCTCACGACGCTCATAACTTCTTGCACCATCAGCAACCAAAACATACGGCAAATCCTTATCCCCACCCCTCGTTGGCCTTTCCAGTGGCAAAGTATCACTCAACATCACTATCTTAACCTTATCATTCCTCAAAACATCTTGAAGCTGCTCATAATACTCTCTACCAGCAAAAACAGCATGAGAAGCACAAATAATCACCTCTTCAGCTCCATCAATCAACAACAACTCAACCGTTTTTAAAATAGTCCCTCCACTACCAATCATATCGTCCATCAAAATCACCCTCCTACCCCTAACATCACCATAAACCAACTCATGCTCTGTTTTGGAAGGCCTACCATCCAAAGCCGGAATCCTATGTTTACGAATAACCCCCAACTCAAACCCCTCCTCATCATGAAGCTTCTTCGCCAAAGCCAAATTACCAAAATCCACCCCAACAATCATCGTTGGCATATTATCTTTTAGATAACCATTATTTCTCAAAGACTCAATCATCAACTTAGCAGTAGTAATATTAACTGTATCTATTCCCAAAGACTCAAACTGCTGACTAGCAGGAAAACTATGACTATCGACCGTCACCAAATTCTTTACCCCAGCCGTATGCTTCATCAAGCTAGCAACAGCCAAGCTCCAACTGGATTGAGCCATAGCCATCGCAACCTCTTCAACATCCTCCTGCTCAGCACCCACCTCACTCCTCATTCCTGGAGGTAAATCCTTCTTAGAAGGAAGATCCTGTCTCCAATCACCAAAAACACTTAACACACTCAAATTTTGAACATTAGGACCAAACTCACCTCGATCCTGAGTAAAAGCATGAGCCAAAAACATATCCAGCATCGCATCCGCCAAATTATCACCATTCATAATCCAAGGCATAACCACATTAGGAGCCTCTCCAGCCAGCAACAACCACATACCATTGGCAAAAGACGATTCTTGAAACCTAATTTTGGGATAAAGATTCTGCAACTGCTCAGTAGACTTTGGCTTATACGATCGATAACTCCAAGGAACATGAATTTTTGATTGAGCTGGATCAACTGGAGACAAAGAATCTAAACTGAAAAGCTTTGAAGAAGTTTTTTCAACCACGCTCATGCAACCAATTCAAGGGCAAGCTAAATTATTAGCTTCAGCCTATCATTAGATCTTTAAAAAAACAATAAAAACTAGAAACTCAAAGCTTTTTCAATCGCCTCAATCACCCCATCCTCAGCCTGAGTACCCACAGAAAAATCTGCAACCTCCTTGAGCTCTGCTGGAGCATTACCCATAGCCACTTTAACCCCACAAGCAGAAAGCAAAGGAAGATCATTAAAACTATCACCCAAACCCATTATTTCCTGCGGATCCAAACTCATCATCTCAGCATAAGCAAATAAAGCCGCTTTTTTACCAGCACCACCATCATTAATATCCATACCAACACCCTTCTTACCAGTGGTCTTAACAATATGCAATTGAGGAAACTCAGTAATTAAACTTTGCAAAATAGGCTCAATTAGTTGAGCATCATACAATGGTGGAATAGCAATTTTTGGAACATTATCTATTGGAAGAAACTTAATATCTTTAATAGTTGCTCCAGTCGCAAACTCAGGATCAGCAACGCCATCCCTAGTAAACAAATCCTTTCCAGACTCCGCCAAAAGAATATATTGATCTGATGATGACAACCTACTTATTATCTCCTTAACATCAATGGCTGGAATATATTTCCCCCAAACAACCTCATCTGTTTCTGCAGAAACAATCTCAGCCCCACCACGTACTATCTGTGGAGTCTTGAGACCTATTCGATGACACATACTTTGCAATAAACCCTCGTAAGCCCTACCAGTAGCTATAGAAAAAATACCTCCGCTTGCCACATAACTAGCGATTGCCATCTCAACTTTGAGAGAAATTTTTTGCTCATAACTAACAATAGTGCCATCAAAATCAGAAACAATTGCTTTAATTTTCATGAGATAATTTTAACACTAAAAAATATTCTTTTAGCCAGTTAACAGCTAATGACCACACTAAAAAACAAAATACTAAAAAATATTTTTTTAATCAGCACTTTTCTCTTACTAACCCATATCTTTGGCTGGCTACAAAACACCAACAACAACCCCATAGATCTAGATGAAATCGCTTGGGTAAATGATGCAAAAATCTATGATTGGAGAACAAATGAAAAATGGCAAAACTTCTCCTGGTCAAAAGACAACTCCAGAAAACCATGGAACTCAGCAGACTTCAGACTCTTCGATCAACCACATCTAACCAAATATATTTACGGAAATATCCTGAGTCTAAAAAAAATAGAACCATGGAATGATAGTTATTACCACCAAAAAAACTACCAAGACTTTGCCCAACAAAAACTCTCTGACAAAAAATACATTGATGAAATCGAAAGCAAAAAATTCTTTGGAGAAAAAACAATTGCAGCAATTGAAACATCTAGAAAAATAAGCCTAACATTTGGACTCAGCTTTTTCCTATTACTCTTCATCTTCATAAACTCAAACTCATCAACGCTCTCTGCAATTATTACCACCAGCCTACTAATGACCAATCCAATCTTTCAATATAACTTCAAAATAGCCACTGCTGACAGCATCTCAATGTTTTTTATACTCTTAACATTAATTATTTTTTACAAACTATTTTTTAATAAAAACAAAAACAACTTTATCTACTTATTCATATCTGCTATCACCACAGCACTTGCTACTAGCAGCAAAATCAATGGCTGGATCTTAGTTATAATATTTTTAATTTTCAACACCATCAAATTAATTAAGGAAGAAAAAATAAATATAAAATATTTTTGGCAAAAAAATATTCTCTGGATCCTAATCTTTATTAATACCTACATTTATTTACAACCAGAACTTTGGAACAATTCATTAATAGGAATAGAACATTTCTTTAGACAAAGAATTACTCAACAAATAATTTTCTCAACTACCACCTCACTAAATTTCTTAAACTACCACCTATGGATAATTAGATTATTTATAGAATCCCATACAAAAAACATTTCATTACTAAAACTATCACTGTTCATTATTAGCCTTGTTTCTCTATTAATAAAATTAACCACACAAAAAATTAATTTAGATTGGAAAAAAACCTCTATCATCACTTGCATTATAATTTCATGGCTCTTCTTTTTTTCCTATGCAAAAGTTGGTTTTTCAAGATACACCATGTGGCCACTCGTTCTTTTAGCTACTTTCACATCATTAGAAATAGAAAAAACCATAAAAACACTAATTATCAAAAAAATACCTCATCGTTTCCACATCAAAGTAAGCTAATATTTTTTCCAGAGCTTGACATAGGACAGCTTTCTTTCAACAATTGAACATACACATGAAAGCGACTAAAAAAACTTACCAACCAACCCAAGTCGCTAATAAAAACAAGCTTATCAACTGGCTTTTAATTATAAAAAGATTTTTAACAACAAACAGCAACGGCTTCTTAAGTGGCCTGCTAATCTGGCATTTGATCCTCAGAATCCCAACATTCTTCGAACCATTTTGGTATGTTGATGAAACCCTATACATCCTAATGGGCAAAGCCATTAAAGATGGCGCTATCCTATACAGAGATGTAGTAGATAACAAACCACCAATAGTCTATTTACTAGCCACCATCATCCCCAGCCAATTAGGACTCAGAATACTTAATACTATTTTTATCTCAATCACTCTAATTTGCTTCTACGACATAATAAATAGATTGATTGTCAAAAAAAACATCATCGCAAAAATCAGCACAATCACATTAATGATCTTACTTTCATTCCCTACTTTTGAAGGAACAATCTTTAATGCTGAACCAGTCTACATAACTTTCGGCATCATTGGCATCTGGCTACTATCAAAAACAAACAGCTGGAAATTTGCTTTAGAAAAAAACACCCCAATAAACAAAACCAAATCAGAAAATAAAAAAAGATTCTTAGCTGGCATATTTTTTGGCCTCGCGCTCTTAACAAAAATTCCAGCCCTACTATTCTTTGGACCAATCATCTTAACAGATGCCCTAGCCTTAATATCTCAAAATAAAACAACAAAAAACATCAAACAAATAATTGTCCAATTTAGTTTATTAATCATTGGACTATTACTACCTGTAATAATAACAACCTGCTTCTTTGCTTATCATCAAACATTAACTGAATATTCATATTGGACATTCAAATATCTCTTTGGCTACATTGAAAACTGGAAACCATTCTTTGATTTTTCACCATCTTGGTTGAAAATATTTTTCCTAACCAAAACCAAACTCATATCCTTTGTTTTGAGCAACCTACTTTTACTAAAACTTTATTCCAAACAAAAAATTTCACTACGCCGATACCTACTATTTAGTTGGACAATAGCTAGTCTCTATTCAGTAATTCTTTCCAATAGACCATTTAATAATTATTGGCTTCCATTTTGGCCATCAATGATTGCCTTAACAAGCTATGTAATAGAAAAAATGATAACCAAATACAAATCAAAATCACTATATTTCGGTTGGCTAATTTCTGTTTTCATAACCATCTTTATTTTTGTTGCTATTCCATTCAAATTATTTCCCAGTGTAGAGTATTACCAACTAAGCTGGAAATTATTTGGAGGAAAAATCACTAAATGGGACTACGAATCATGGTTTGACAAGCTAGTCGATGAATCAGTTAATCCAAGAGCCCCCACAATCATGGGAGATAATAAGATCACTAGAGACTGGCTGAATAAAAACAAAATCACAACAATTTTCATTTGGGGAAATAACCCAATGGTCTTATTAGGAACAAATGCCAAACAAATAACAAGATTCCCACTAAGCTTCTACATTGATCACCTACAACAATTTAATGACCAACAATTTGCCCAATCCTACCAAGAAATAGTTGATATTAGACCAGAGGTAATCATTAAAATGAAACCAACTCAAAGCAAATTCTTTGAAATGGACAAATTAATTGAAAAATATTATCAAAAAATAATAGACATGCGCACTCAAACCATATACTTCAGCAACGACGCAACCATCTTTGAACTATCACCAACAACATATTACAGTAGGTTCTACTTAATAAGCCAAATACTCAACAACCAATATCCAAGAATTAAAACTCCTCCATCACCATGGGATTATCCTAGAAATGATTCTGATCTCTTTCAGCTATCACCTGCTCGAAATCCTTAACCAACCAATTTCCGATCTGCTGATGTGTATCACTATTAAAATGAAAATCATAAGTAAAACGCAATGGATTACTCTTGGAATATTCAGCTAGTTGCGGCTGATAATTAAAATATTTATGTTCAGGTAATATCTCTGGAATAAAAGCCAATGGATTTTCAGCATCAATATTTATTATAATAAACTCAGCTCCATCTCTCTCTGCAAATTGAGAAAACATTTGCAAAATAGCAGTCATCTTTTGAATTGTAAAAGCAGCTTCTTCCAAATCTGGCTTATGATCAACATATAACCTTATTGAATCCCAGAGCTTCTCATCATTCTCTGCCATAGACTCAGCAATAGACCTTCTCATAAATTGATAATTTAAATAGGAAATAAAATATGAATGAGCACTAAACGGCAATCTTTGCTTTAAACGCTCATCATCATGGCTGATAACAGCAGTACTTCCACTAACCCCAGTTCCCAAGGTTTGAGCACTACCCAAATCAACCACACCATTATGGTAAATATTAGAATAATTTCTCTCAGCATCCAACCAATTGGCAGCAACAACCACATAATCAGCCATATAAACTCTAGCTACTTGCTCATAAAGAATTAATTCTGTATCAATACCATATCCTGGCATACCAAAATTAATTACCTCTAAATTAGGAATTTTATCTTCTAAAATATCTGCAAAACGCTTGCCATCTGGCACACCTTCACCAAAAGTAAAACTATCACCAAAAAGTAAAACTCTAATTTTCCCTTCTTCTTTCTCCAAAGAATAATCCTTATCACGAATCCCAATATCATTTGCCGTATATATTACGGAAAAATCAGAAGTAGTAGCCAAAACCTGAACGTTGGGTTTTAACAAAGCATATGGCCTGTTCTGGTGATCAAATAACTCGCTTGGCAAACGATCAGAATTAGTTAATTCCTTAAGATAAAGTCTTAAATCAATATTATAGATTTTTCCATAAAATCTAAACCCAACCTCAATAATAACCAAACAAAATACTATTGATATTAAACTAGCCACAACACTTAATAAAAATTTTTGTAAAAAAATACGCATAACTAAAAAAACCAAATAAATAAATAGATTTCTTAAGTATATAATCAAAAAAACTAATATGGCTACAAATCTTCCTAAACAAAAAACATTAATTCGCCCTGGAGTCAAAGCTCTAATCGTTCATCAAAATAAAGTACTTGTTATCAAAGAACATGTAATTAAAAATGGAAAAACAGTTGATGTAAATGATTTTCCTGGAGGAGGTATTGAATTTGGTGAAAGCCTCAGGGAAACCTTAATTAGAGAAGTAAAAGAAGAAGTTGGACTAGATATCAACATTAAACAAGTTGTTGGTGCTTGGGATTTTGTCATGGGAGAACTAGAACATGAACTGCCTGAAAAATGTGGTGTCCAAATCGTATGTATTGGCTATGAATGTAGTTTAAAAACTAAACAAAAAATTGATACCACCAAAAATCCAGCCAAAGAAGATATCTTTGAAGCTAAGTGGTATAGCAAAGAAGAATTGCTTGCAAATAACGGCAAAATGTTTGGTCACCCTGGTATGATTGAAGCTATTAAAAAACTAAATATTTAAGTTTTAGACTTAAATAAAACAATCATACTTTTCCCCCTTGTCATATTAATCATATTTACTTAGAATCTCCTTCTAGTGTCTAACGCTAGTTGTATTTTGGATTATCATCAAAACCAAATCAAAGACGCCCACAGAGGCGTTTTTCTATGGTCTTTTTTGATTAGACTTAAGAAAAAATAAACACATAAAAAGCAAGGTTAAAACCTTGCTTTTTTTATGCTAAGCGAAATTCACCATATTAGTAACAATATAAACAAGGAGCTTGCTCATGAAACAAGAAACCCCATACACCAAAGTCTCTTCCTATGAAGGCAGAAAAGGTAGCGTCAAAAAAGTAGCCTTACTCTATTCTGGAGGACTAGATACATCAGTAATGTTGAAATGGATTCAAGAAGAATATGAAGCAGAAGTAGTCGCTCTTACCGTTGATATTGGACAGCAAGCAGATGACCTAGAAAAAATTAAGGAAAAAGCAATTAAACTAGGTGCAGTTAAAGCCATTGTAATTGATGCTAAAAAAGAATTTGCCTACCACTATATTGCTAAAGGCATTAAAGCTAATGCCAGCTACCAAGGAAAATATCACTTAAGCACCCCACTAGGCCGTCCTCTATTGGCAAAGATTGCTGTAGAAATTGCTAGAGAAGAAGGTTGTGACACCATTGCCCATGGTTGTACAGGTAAAGGCAATGATCAGGTTCGTATTGAAGGCACAGTTCTAACCTTGGCTCCAGAAATGAAAATCATTGCTCCAGTACGTGAGTGGAGTATGGGCAGAGATGAAGAAATTGAATACGCCAAAAAACACAAAATCCCAGTTAAACAAACTGCAGCAAGACCATACTCTTATGATGACAACATGTGGGGTGTAACAGCAGAAAGTGGTGAAATTGAAAACCCAGCCTTAATTCCTCCATTGGATAAAATCCTTCAAGTTTGTACCATTGTAGAAAGAACTCCAAATAAACCAGAATTTATTAAAATTGAGTTTGTCCGTGGCATTCCAGTCAAAATAGATGGAAAAACCATGAACCTGGTTGATATTATCGACTATCTAAATAAAGCTGGCGCCAAACATGGCGTAGGAGTAACTCATCACATTGAAGACCGCTTGGTAGGACTAAAAGTCCGTGGTATTTATGAAGCCCCAGCTGCAGAAATCATTATTAACGCCCATATGAACCTTGAAAAATACGTCTGTACTCGTAGAGAAAATGAGTTTAAACATGACGTTGATAATAAGTGGGCATATCTCTGCTATGGCGCTCTCTGGTATGAACCTCTTATGAGCAGCTTAAATGCCTTTATTGATCACATCAATGACAAAGTTACTGGCACCACCACAGTCAAGCTATACAAAGGTATGGCTGAGACAGTTGCCGTAGAAACAGCAAATAGCATCTTTGATGAAAAACTGGCAACTTTCATGAAAAATGATACTTACAATCAAAATGCTTCTCCAGGATTTATTGAGATCTACACTTTGCAAATGAGACTAGCCCAAAACAAAGCAAGATTTGCCCTTCTCACCATTGGTGAAATAGAAGACAAAAAAGCTTTCTTGCCATATGTCAAAATCTTGGCAGAACTAGGCTATAACTTCTACGCTACAGAAAATACTCATAAGTTCTATAAAAAGCATGGCATTGAATCTGTCTTTATTAATAAAATGCAAGACAATGTATTCCCAAATCTAGAAGAGATGTTACAACAAAATCTCTTTGACCTAATCATTAATGTTCCATATAAGAACAAGCCAGAAAACTCAAAAGATGAGAATGTTATTAGAAAATGGGCTGTTAAACATAGCATTCCTATTGTTGGCGACAAAAAAACCTTTGAGGTTTTAACCAACAAATTGAGGAAGCATATTGTTACTGCTAAAACTAAAAAATAACTATGCAAGACAGTTGGAATATTAAAAAAATATTATTAGCTGAAATTGAAAAACAAGGGGGGTGGGTTAATGCCCACTCCCACTTGGATCGCGCTTACACCATTACTCCAACAACTCTAAAGTTAGGTAATGAACACTTGCATAAGAAATGGGAAATAGTAGATCAAATCAAAAAATCTTCTACTGTTGATCAAATTTATGATCGTATGGCCTTTGCCGTAGAACAACAGCTATCACAAGGAGTTAGTGTCATTGGCAGTTTCATAGATGTTGATGCTGTTATTAAAGACAAATCAATTAAAGCAGCAACAAAAGTTCGAGAAAAATATAAAAAAGATCTTAAACTAGTTTTCATCAACCAAGCTCTAAAGGGAGTAATTGAACCAGAAGCAAGAAAATGGTTTGAAGAAGGCGCTCAATTTGTTGACATCATCGGTGGCTTACCAGGTAAAGATGCTGGTAAAGAAGCCCAGCATTTGGATATCCTATTTGAAACTGCAAAGAAACATAAAAAAATGGTTCATGTCCATGTTGATCAACTGAATACTAAAGAAGAAAAAGAAACAGAATTATTAATTAAAAAAACTATTGAACATAATTTAATAGGAAAAGTTGTTGCTATCCACGGAATTTCTTTAGCTGCTCACCCACTGGTTTATAGAAAAAAAATCTATCAACAAATGCAACAAAACAAAATCATGTTAATTGCTTGTCCAACTGCATGGATAGATAGTAGAAGATCTGAAGAAATCTCCGTAACTCATAACTCAATTGCCCCAGTTGAAGAACTCATAAAAGAAAATATTACCGTTGCCATTGGTACAGATAACATTGCAGATGTTTATAAACCCTTCACTGATGGAGATATGTGGACTGAACTGAGATTTTTATTGGAAACTTGTCATTATTATGACCTTAAACAATTAGTAAAAATTGCTACCAAAAATGGAAGAAAAGTATTAGGAATAAAATAGATTATGCAACAACCTTTTTATAATCCAGAAGTTTCTTATGAAGAAAATTATAAAAAAGGTCCCTTTGGTTCTTTTGCAAATAATGATGTAATTGTTAGAACAAACAAACCTCAATTTGATTTTTTTGGGCACAAACTTTTTTTACCATTTGGAATCCCAGCTGGACCATTGCTCAATGCCAATTTCATTACCGCTGCCTTCCGCAAGGGTTTTGATTTGTGTGTTTATAAAACAGTTAGAACAAATGAATATCCATGCCATCCATGGCCGAATGTTTTAGCTGTCCATGAAGAAAAACTAGAAATAAACAGAACTTTCCCAGTAGTAGCAGACTCCTCATATGTTGAACCACTTTCTATTACGAATTCTTTTGGTGTTCCATCTGCCAACCCAAAAATCTGGCAACAGGATATGGCTAAAGCTGTTAAAAATACAGGTATTGGACAATTAATGATTGGAAGTTTCCAAGGAACTAGTGATGGCTCTGGAAATGTTGATGCCTATATTAAAGATTTTGTGAGAGCTGCAGAACTAGTTAAAGAAACTGGAACTAAAGTTCTAGAAGCCAATCTAAGTTGTCCCAATGAGGGAACGGCTCACTTGCTTTGTTTTGATATTGAAAGAACATTGAAAATTGCTCAAGAAATTAAAAAGGCTATTGGCGATACTCCACTGATACTTAAGTTAGCATATTTTGATGACGACAATCTTTTGGAAAGTTTTGTCAAAAAACTTGGGCCAGTGGTAGATGGTTTTTCTGCTATCAACACCATTGCTGCTGCGATTGTCGATAAAGATGGAAAACAAGCTCTACCTGGAAAAGGTAGGGAGCGTAGCGGAGTTTGCGGTCGAGCTATTACTTGGGCAGGACTAGATATGGTTTCTAGATTAATTGCTTTAAGAAAAAAATTGCAACTTAAATATGTAGTTATTGGGGTTGGTGGTGTAACAAAAACAAATGATTACTTTGCCTATCGCAAAAATGGTGCTGATGCAGTTATGAGTGCCACTGGAGCTATGTGGCATCAAGATTTAGCAGCCCAAATTTTAAATAAGATAAAAACGCTAAATTAGTTATAATTATTTTGTGGCAATAAGAATTACTATAAAAAAAATTCTGTTTTCAATTGTTAAAGTTTTTTCAACTACTTTAATTGCATTAATACTGTCACTCACTGTTGTTGAGCTTAGCATGCAAGCTTTTTCGCTAATCAATAACATTGCAACCAATAGTAGACAGATGGGTGAACAAAAAAATCAAGAAAATAGTTACAGAATATTAACCATCGGCGAATCAACAACAGCAGAAACATCTTTCGTTGGCAATCAAACGTGGCCCTCTCAATTAGAAAGAATGCTTCAAGAAAAATATCCAGATAAAAATATTAAAGTTTTTAATCGTGCCATGATTGGTACAAATTCAAATGTTTTACTGGGAAAAATTCAAAAGGAGATTGAAGAAGTAAAACCAGATCTCATTATTTCAATGATGGGAATTAATGATTTAAGTTTAATCTCCTTGACTCCTTCTGAGTTTATTGCTGATCAAAGTGGATTTGAACAAAGTTTTTTTGATAAATTTAAAACTACAAAATTAATTAAATTGGCAATAATAAAAATTAAAAAAACTAATTTAGAACACACTGATATTGAACTAAACAATGATATTGAAGATTTAATATTTAAGGGAAATGCTGAAAGATTCAATAAAAACTATGAGCTTTCAGAAAAATACTTTAAAAAAGCAATAGAAATAAGTACCTATGATACTTCTCCATTTATCGGTTTGGCTTGGCTATATTTTGATACCCAGAGGTATTTGGAGGCAAAAGAGATATTAAAAAAAGCAATTGTATTTAATCCCGATGATTCAAATCCATATGTCGCTCTTGGTAATATTTATCGAGGTGAAGGAAAATATGATGCCGCTCAAAAAATGTTTCAAAAAGCAATTGAACTTGATCCAAATAATTATTTAGCTTTTATAGGCTATGGGATTTGGAATGCAGATAAAAAAAACTATGTTGAAAGCGAAAAACTATTTTTAAAATCAATTGAACTCAATCCACAACAAGCTGATGCCTATAATGAGCTTGCCAATATTTATCGAGCGGAAAAAGAATATTCTAAAGCCAGAGAATATTATTCTAAAGTACTTGGAATTAATACTGAAAATAACCAAGCAAAGATTGAACTAAAAGCTCTAGAAAGACTGGAATTAGGAGAAAATATTCAAAATAATCAACCAATTAATGTTAATGACTTTTATAATCCAGTAACTGTAAATAATTATGAAAAATTATTGCAAATAGCCAATGAAAATAATATTAATGTGCTGATGGTCGAATATCCAGTTAGAAATCCAGTAGCTTTACAAACCATTTTGGCAGAAATAAAAAATAAGCAAGATTTAAAAATAAAGGCTGAGGTAGTCGATAATAGTGTTGTGTTTAGAAAAGCTCTAGAAAACAATAAATATGAGGATATTTTTATTGATCGTTTTGGAGGTGAATTTGGACATGCAACCGATAAGGGAAATAATATTCTAGCTACAAATATTTTTGAAACAATTATTTTAAAAGATATTATTAATTAGTAATTGTTTTAAAAACTGGACTCTCTTTCATAAAAAAAACGGTATAATACTCAATATCTTTCTATTGGAGGTGTCGCATAGTGGTCAATTGCGCACGCTTGGAAAGCGTGAGCCTTTCGGCTTCGCAGGTTCGAATCCTGTCACCTCCGCATCTAAAAATAATCTTTAAAATATGATCAAAAACTCATTCGGCAAAAATGAATTAGTAGTTTATAAATCAGGTATTTATAAAATTGTTGACATCATTTTTAATCAAGACCAAATATCCTATAAAATTTCATTAATAAGTTATCTCGAAAAAAGCACTGGGGGCATTGATGATTCTATTTCAAAAGAATTAATTGCCACTGAAAATGATTTAACAAAATTTGAATATGGATTACCTAGATATGAAATGGGAAGCAGATTATCAGATGGTAGCACTGTATATTTAGTGTTTTTTAAATATGATTCACATAAATATCGTTACAACCTTAGTTTACAAAACACAGTCATAGCAAATTTGGGTGAAGAAGACATGGCTTGGAGATGAAAATTTCAGTTAAAGTTCATCCTAATTCTAAAAAACCCAGAATCATAAAGAATGATTTAGAAAATTTTGATGCATATGTCAATCAACCAGCAACCGACAATAGAGCTAATAATGCAGTCATAGAATCTCTAGCAGAATATTTTCAAATAAAAACATCTTCCATACGATTAAGATTGGGAAATAAATCAAAAACTAAAGTTTTTGAAATTAATAAATTTAGATAATATTTAAATTATTTTCCTATATTCCAATTAAAAACAGCTGCTTGATAAAGATATAATTAAGAAGCATACTAAAAGACAAGTTAAGAATTATTGCAATGAACATTGTTGTACCAAACAGCCCAGTAAATTCTAGTATTCAAGCTTCTCCAGAAAAAAAGCTTTATTCTGCTGAACCAAAAAAGAAAAAGAATTTTAAACTCATAGTCGCCGCTCTCTCCCTGTTAATGTTAATGGCAGGCGGACTCGTTGGTCTTTACCTTACTAAAATAAGCCAAGACGTTAGACAACAAGCTGATACAGGCGCCTACACCCAACACTGTGGAACCTGTGGTAGTGGTCAAACCTGTGTTCCACCAGGAGTTGGTGGAGTCAATGATTGGCACTGTTCCACTTGTGCGCCAGGCTGGGTAGGTGTTGATGATGTTGGCTGTCTCCAACCAACTAGTCCTCCCAATTGTCCAGATGGCGACTGTGAACCAAACCCAACTACTCCACCAGTTGCCACAGCTACACCAGGACCAACTACTCCACCAGACGCTACTCCAACAGTTACCCCTCCTATTAACCCTACAGATGGACCAACTGGTGAACCGACTGGGGAACCGACTGGGGAACCAACAACAGAACCAACAGTCCAGCCATCTGGCGAACCAACAATAGAACCATCTACCCAACCAACAGTACAACCAACCACTGCTTCTGGCGGTGGATCTAGTTCTAGTTCATCTTCAAGCAGCAGTAGCACTGCTTTAGTTAACATTAACAATTCCAATAGAACTAATTACACCACTACAGTCCAACCAACATTGCCACCTCAATTACCACAAACTGGTCCTGAAGATTGGATTAAATACCTACAAGTAGGCATTGGAGCTCTAGGAGTTGGAGCGCTATTACTACTCTTCCTCTAGAAAATATCAAATCCTTAAAACAATTTTTTTATTGCCTTTAAATTTTCTTCAACCACCTGCTCACCATAGCCAATAATCTCTTCCGCATGACCAAGAAATTTACGAAAAATACTATATCCACCCTCTGGAATATCTGGATATAAAACTAGATCTGCTTTTTCACAATCTCTCCTAGCCAACTCACGCAATAACAAATGGGAACTTTTCAAAGCAGTCTGCACTCCACCATATCTTCCTGGAGAAACTGGAAAAACATTCTTATATAAATTGATAGCTATCACCTTATCAGCCCCAAGTTCTTTAGCCAAATCAATAGGAACTGGCATACGCATAGCACCATCAATTAATTTTCTACCATCAACCTTAGCCGGCTCAAAAACCAAAGGCACTGAAGCACTAGCTCTAATTGCCTTAACCAATGAACCACTAGTTAAAAATATTAGTTCACCAGATTGAAAATCCACTGCTGTAGCACCAAATTTAATAGATAAATCCTCAATCTTCTTATCTCCGAGAACTTCAACTATAACTTTCTGAAAAAAATCACCTTTAAAAATACCTTGAGCAGGATGAAAATCTCTAAAAATTCTCACCATACCCCTAAACTTCAATTGCTTAAAAAAATCTTCTAATTTACTAATATCTTGCAAAGAAGCATATGCTCCACCCATTAAAGATCCAGTACTACTACCAGCAATAATCTCAAACTCAATTTTATGTTTTAACAAAGCCTTAATTACACCAATATGAGCCAAACCTCTCCAACCACCACTACCAAGTGCTAAGCCCAATTTAGGCTTTGCACTCTTACTATTTTTTAATCTGGTATAAACAGTTTTAGACATATAAAAACAGTATACAACATAAAAATCTTTGCAATTTTGCCCATCAATGATATAGTGGGGATCTACTTTATAAAACAAAAAAGGACGAATTATGAAGGGTGTTGTTTTAGCTGGTGGCCTAGGTACACGCTTGTACCCTCTTACTCATGTAACTAATAAACATTTATTACCTGTTTATAACAAACCAATGGTGTTTTACCCTATTAAAACCTTGGTTGACGCTGGTGTAAACGAAATTCTCCTAGTAACTAGTGGACCACATGTAGGTCACTTCTTAAGTGTGCTAAAAAACGGCACTGAACTTGGAGTTAAACATCTCGAATATGCTTATCAAGAAAAGCCCAATGGCGGTATTGCTGATGCCCTTGCCCTTGCTGAAGACTTTGCCGATGGAGAAGATATTGCTGTAATCCTGGGAGACAACACTACCGATGCAAATATTAAGGATGCAGTTAAAAACTTTAAAGAAGGAGCCACAGTTTTCTTGAAACAAGTTCCAGATCCAAATCGCTTTGGTGTGCCAGCTTTTGACCCCAAAGATCCTTCTAAAGTAATTCGTATTGATGAAAAACCCAAGAACCCTGCCTCTGACTACGCAGTTACTGGTGTTTATCTTTATGATAATAAAATATTTGACATGATCAGAGAATGTGATCCCAACTATGCTGGTCGTGGTGAACTAGAAATTACTCAAGTTAACAACCTTTACATTCAAAAGGGTAAATTACATTGGGAAGAACTCAAGGGATTCTGGAGTGATGCTGGCACCTTCCATTCACTCTTTACCTCATCCCAATATTGGTCCAACAAAAAATAACCCTTTCAAGTCAGACACAAACAATATCATGACTTAATGGTTGCCGAACAAATACCTCTGGTTATTTCTGAAATATATCCCAATCCACAAACTGGAGAACCAGAATGGATAGAAATATATAATCCAAATATTGAAAATATCAACTTAGCTCAATGGGAAGTTTGGGATCAAGAATCACAACCGTCATTAATTTATAACTTTAATGACACAGAACAAATTAAAGCAAAACAATATCTCAGTTTAGAATTTTCAAGTGCTTTAAACAACAGCGGTGACTCGATTATCCTAAAAAATAATGTAAAACAAATAATCGATTCAATGACCTACGAAGAATCAAAAAAAGGATATAGTTGGGTAAGAAACGAGATTTTACCTGAAGAAAAACCATGGCTAGGTCTACCATCTCGTGACAAAGCAAACATAATACCTACTCTTACGCCAACCAGCACACCAACGCTGGCACCAACACTAGTTCCAACTACTATTCCAACAACTGCTAATCCCAAAACAACACCTTCCGTTGTCAATCAAAAAAGTGAACCAAATGCTAATTACCAAAAACAAAAAAAATTTGTTTACCCACAAACAATTCTCAATCCAAAAATACAAATTGCAACTAGTGAGGTAGATATTCTACCTAGTATTTATGCTGAACCAGCACACATAGAAACAGGAGCTCTGAGTGTTATAATGGGGAGTCTGTTACTGCTCATTCCAGGCCTAATTTATGTCAAAAACAAACAGCAACTACTTTGAAATTATTCTGTCATTTCTACCTGCAGTTGCTTGGGCTAGTTTAATTTATTATTTATCAAATCAACAAATCTTACCTGGCTTTACTGTTGATATCTGGGACTTTCTTCTTAAAAAATCAGCTCATATTTTTGTTTTTGCCTGCTTATATTTCCTTCTTCTCATGCCATACAAAAAATATGATTTGGCCCAAGGCAAAGCCCAGTGGCTTATTCCTTTGATTATTGCCATTTTATATGCCATGTTTGATGAATATCACCAATCTATTACGCCTGGTAGGCACCCATCATTAAGAGATGTTGGTTTTGATACACTTGGTTGTTCCCTGGTTTTACTTAAAAAGCTTGGATATATCTAGCTTCTTATTTTTTCTCCCCCTTGACTCTAAACTTTAGCGAGTTAAACTGATTTCAGACTATATAAAAACATAATAAAAAGGACAGAAAGACCTCTATGACCAAATCACAACTAATCACAATAATCGCAAAAAAAGCTCATCTAACAAAAAAAGCTTCGGAAGAAGCTGTTGAAACAGTGTTTGCTGAAATCATTCGTACTTTGAAAAAAGGCGACAAAGCAGTACTCTCTGGTTTTGGAACTTTCTATGTTAGTAAAGTTGGCGATAAACATGTTGAGCCATTCGGTAAGAAAGACAAACGCATGGTAGTTAAAGGCCACAGAGTGGTCAATTTCCGTGTTGGAAAACCTCTTAAAAGAGAAGTCTGGTAATCAACAAAAATAAGAAAAATAAAAGGGGCTGAAAGGCCCCTTTTTTAGTTATACAAACAAAATCTAATAATCATCTTCACTTAACTCAGCATAATCAATTCCATATTTACCACCATTAACATCTGATAGTTGTTTATGAACATCGGCATATTTGGTTTCTAAATCATTCCAGTTAATAAAACAATTAATTACCTGATAACCTCTTGTATTGTATCCACTAGGAACAACAAAGTTATCCCAAATATCATCTGCCATACCATCTAAGTCATAGATATCTTCACTATCAATTGCAATTGAAGTTTCAGCGACCATAAGCAGTTTCTTGTTTATTGGATTCCAAACAATAAAACAATCTGCTCCAGAGTTTGAAGCGTCAGGATATTCTAGAATTGGCAAATTTGCTTCCCAAGGTTGTTCTGCCATCTCTGGATCAATCCCAGTTAACTCAAATCCTTCTTTAGCTTTTCTAATTTTCCCATCTGCTTCGAGTTGACGAAGAATTTTAAATAAATCCCTAAATTTTTCTTCACTAATATTTGGTAATTTTAAAGCTTCTTCAATAGCAGTGTAATTCATTATGCCACCAACACCCACATATTTAATCAATACATCCATAACCATATCTGGAGTTAAACTAATTTCCTCTGGCTTGCTCTCCGCTTTATTTTTATCTGAATGATCTTTAACTAATGTTTCTTGCATTAAACATATTTATACCACAAAAAATCCCCCGCGTTTCCTTGGGGGATTTCCATTTTTCTGTATATAAAAAGCTTAACGCTTTGGAGATTGTCGTTTGCGACGGGCTTTGCCACCCATACCAATTTTACGAGTCTCTTTCATACGATCATTGCGAGTCATGAACCCAACAGCCTTTAAGAAAATCTTGAATTCTGGATTATATTCAACTAAGGCGCGTGAAAGACCATGAATTAAAGCTTCAATTTGAGCATTAATGCCAGATCCCTTAACGGTTGCGGAAACTGCAAATTTACCTTTGGTGCCAGTTAATTCGAATGGCTTGGTATATAAAGCTTGAGCATTGTTGATGCCATGAAAATATTCACCAGCGACCATGTTATTAACAACAAAATCACCACTACCCTCATAGATTCTGACACGAGCAGTAGCGACCTTGCGGCGACCAACAGCTTCGATATAAGAAGTCTTTGGGAAAGTGAATTCTCTGTGAATAGCTTTAGTAGAGCTAGAACGAGTTTGAGTAGTTATTTCTTTTTTAACTACTTTTTTAACTGTGCTCTTAGCTTTTTTGCGCATCTTAATAGCCATATTATTTGCCTCCCAATTGACTTGCGTGTTTGTGTTCAGCGCCTTCGTAAATCTTTAAACGAGCCATGCGCTCACCTTGTAAACGATTTTTTGGCAACATATTTTTTACTGCCAAACGAATCACTTCTTCAGGATTTTTTTGAATCATTTCTTCAAAAGTTCTTTGTTTTAAGCCACCTGGAAAACCAGTGTGTCTGTAGTAAATCTTTTTTAATTCCTTACCACGAGTAACAGCAACTTCTCTAGCATTAATAACTACTACGAAATCACCAGCATCAGTGTGAGGAGTATAGGTTGGCTTATTTTTACCAATTAGCATTACTGCAATTTCGGTAGCAATACGACCCAAAACCTTATCTTTAACATCAACTAAATGCCACTCTCTAGTGACATCTTCTTTGCGTTGCATAAATGTAGTCTGTGTTTTCATGTTATTCTGCCTTCTTCACTGTTTTTTTTGCAGCTGGTTTCTTAGCAACTTTAACTTCTTTTTTCTCGGTTTTCTCAGCTTTTGGAGCTTTTAAACCAACTTTTTTAGCAGTTGCTTCAACTAAGCTTAGTTTTACTACATCAGCGTTATCGCCACGACGAGTACCTAGTTTTTCAATAGAACTAAAGCCAGAAATTCTGTCTTTCATAGCTGGAGCTATGCGTTCAACTAAAGTATTTACGACATCTCTCTTACCAAAGAAAGTATGTAATAAGCGACGGGTTGCCAAAGAATCAGTTTTTGCTTTGCCGATAAGTTTATCAGCCCAACGTTTAGTTTCTTTAGCTTTAGCTTCTGAAGTCACAATTTCACCCTGCTCGATTAAAGCACGAACTAAATTGCGCAAAAGAGCCTTGCGATGCTTGGTATCTCTACCCAATTGTTTTGTTTTCTGTCTATGTCTCATGGCTTAGTACCTTTTGTCTGTAAATTAATCTTCCAAACTCACGCCTTTTTTCAAAAGAGCGTCATTGATCAAATCAATACTCTTACCGCCCAAATTCTTGACTTTGGAAACCACGGATTTTGAAGCACCGGATAGGTCACCAACAGTCTTGAAACCACCCTTGCGTAAAGCATTAGCGATACGGGTAGGCAAATCAAGTTCTTCAACAGTCAAGCGCAATGTCTCGGCTTCTTCAGGAGAGAGTTGAGGCTCTTCTTCTTTAACCTCGATCACTGTGGGGTTGAAAACTTGAGTAAATTGTTTGGCTAAAATATTTGCAGAAGCTTTGACTGCTTCAAGAGGAGAGATGGTGCCATCAGTTTGAACATCCATAACTACTCTATCGAAGTCAGTACGACGACCAACACGGGTAGATTCTACTTTGTAAGAAACTTTGGTTACTGGTGAAAAAAGTGCATCAACAGCAATTTGACCAATTACGCCAGTTTCCATTTCGGTGGCCATACGATAACCAGTGCCAGTCTCAACAGTCATTTCGACTTCAAGCTTCTTGCCTTTAGCAATGGTAGCGATAACCTGTTCTGGATTTACAATTTCAAAACCAGCTTCAACTTCAATGTCGGCTGCAGTTACTTCTTTTGGACCTTTAGCATTAATGCGTAAAACGCCAGAACCGTCATGGTCAGCTTTTACACGAACTAATTTGAGATTCAAAATTAATTCAATAATATCTTCGCTCAAACCTTCTAAAGTAGCAAATTGATGATCAACACCATCAATCATTACGGAAGTAATAGCTGCTCCTGGCAAAGAAGCCAAAAGCACTCTACGTAAAGCATTACCTAAAGTGTGGCCATAGCCTTGCTCTAAAGGTTCGATTACCAAGCGAGCTTGGGAATCGGTAGCTTCAACCTCACTAACTGTGAAGGATGGGTTCATGTATGCGTATTTATTTAAATCAAGTTTCATAGAGTCTCCTTTTTGTTTCTTCTCCCCTTTTTTTTATCGGGAATCTGTTTTCAAGTTCTCTTATTTTTACTACTTTTTTATACTCTTACTAATTTCCTTAACGACTATAGAACTCAACAATCAATTGTTCTTGAATGTTTTCAACGATATCTTCACGTTCTGGAAGACGTTGTACTTTTGCTATAGTAGCTTTCTTTTCCAACCAAGCTGGTGGTACTGCAGAATCTTCTTTTAGAAGTTCAGCAACCATAGGCACCTTGGATGATTTGTCATTGAGTTTGATTACATCACCAACTTTTACTGAATAAGAAGGAATATTCATTTTCTTATTATTCACTGTAAAATGACTGTGATTTACTAATTGACGAGCAGCTGGTCTGGTTGGAGCCCAACCCAAACGGTAAACCACGTTATCAAGTCTTCTCTCTAATAAGCCCAAAAGCACAGTACCAGTAGCGAGAGGATTTTTACTAGCCTCACTATAAATACGGTGAAGTTGTTTTTCCAACACACCATACATGTACTTAACTTTTTGCTTCTCACGAAGTTGGGTGCCGTAATCAGATACTTTGCGACGTCTTAAGCCGTGTTGGCCTGGTCTAGTATGGATACGACGAGCAACTTTTAAAGAGTTAGATTTTAAACCTAAATCTTCACCAATTTGTCTCTGTAATCTTTGTTTTGGTCCTGTATATCTTGCCATATATCAATCCTCTATCTATTGTGTTTTGCTTTTCTAGGACGAGTTCCATTGTGTGGAACGGGTGTAGTGTCGGCAATCATGCTAACTCTAATGCCCTGAGCTCTTAATACACGAAGTGCGACGTCTCTGCCTGGTCCTGGACCTTTAAGATAGACATCCATTTCATTCATACCAAAAACTTTTGCACGATTTACAGCATTTTCAACTGTAATAGTTGCTGCATAAGGGGTAGATTTACGAGAACCAGTAAAACCAGCTCCGCCAGTACTTGCCCAACATAAGACAGCACCTTTGTCATCAGTAATACTAACTAAAGTGTTATTAAAAGTAGCACTAACGTACAAACGACCTTTAGGCACTACTCTTTGATTTTTTTTGGTTGTTTTAGTTTTTTCCTGTACCATATATCTTCCTGTTATTTAGTTGTAGCTGCTTCTGCTTTAGCTGCAGCTTCCTTAGAAATAGAGCCAACAGTCTTGCGACCACCACCACGTGCTGTACGAGAGTTCACTTTAGTTCTTTGTCCACGAACTGGAAGACCCATGGAGTGACGTAAGCCGCGATATGCTTTAATACGTTTTAAACGGTTAATATTATCACTAATCATTCTACGCAAATCACCTTCTAGAGGGTATTTTTCTAAAATGCGTTGAATTCTATTAACTTCATCTGAGGTGAGATCGCGAGCGCGAGTCTCTGGGTTGATTTTAGCTTGAGCTACTACATCTTCAGCAATTTTTTGACCGACGCCAAAAACTGAACGTAGTGAGTAAACTACTTTTTTATATTCTGGGATGTCTGTACCGGCAATACGAGGCATATTTTTTATCCTTATCCTTGACGTTGTTTATGTTTCTTATTAACACAAATAACACGTAAAGTTCCTTTACGTCTTACAAATTTGCACTGTTTACACATCTTCTTAAGCGAAGCTCTGACTTTCATAATAAGTCCTGGGTTGTTTCTTATGTACTATGTACCGGTCTATTATTATTTACCCGATACGTAACTTTACACTTTGTTACATCATACTTGGATACGTAGCCTTTAACCACATCTCCAGGCATGACTCGAATGCGATAGAGGCGCATCTTGCCGGCTAAAGTGCCAAGTAGCACTCTGTCCATCATTTGCTCAACTTCACATTCTGTCACCTTGACACGAAACATCGTGTTAGGTAAACATTCTGTCACTTCTCCAACTATTTCTATCCGATCAACTTGTTCCGCCTTTGCAGCTGTAGTGTCCAGTTGTCTGCGTCCCTTAGCTGCTCGTTTATGATCTTGTACTTTTCCCATAGATATCAATAATGACGCCTGATTATACCAAACGTAATCATTTTTGTCACAGAGGAAAAATTACTGTCTTGCTTCAATTGCTTTTGTAATGTCTGCGAAGACTTCTTCCACGGTTTGCTCACCGTCTATCTTGATTAATTTTCCCACTTTTTCGTAATATTTTAATACATCAGATGTAACTTCATGAAAAAGTTCAATTCTCTTTCTTAAAGCCTGAAGAGTCTCATCTTCACGATCTGAAACACGTCCTGAAATTCTCCAAAGCGCTTCCTTGTCAGAAACATCAATTAAAACCACCATATCAACTTCATCTCCTAGTACCTCTGCCTGAGCTTCAGTGCGAGGAAAACCGTCCATAATATAGCCTTTGCTATATTCTGGTCTATGGAGATACTCCATAACGATTTCAACTGCTGTTGCATCTGGAACTAGAGCTCCAGAATTTAAAGTTTCTTTTAACCAACGACCTAATCTAGTTTTACTTTTAGACATTTGACGGAAAATATGACCAGAAGAAAGATAGGGTACTCCAAATTTCTCTGACATCATATTACCCTGGGTTGATTTTCCAGCCCCTTGAATACCAACTAAGACGATTTTCACGTTTAACTCCCCTTTATTAGTTATTGATACTTGTCGTAATCCTGTCCGACTAACATGCTTTCTGCTTGTTTAGTTGTCTCTAAAATTACAGAAACAACGATTAACACACTAGTTCCACCAATTGCCAAAGACTGCACTCCAGTCAACATTTGAGCGATGGATGGCAATAAAGCCAAAATACCTAAAAATACTGCACCAACCAAAGTAATACGAACCACAACATACTCCAAAAACTTCTTTGTTGGACCGCCTGGTCTAATACCAGGAACAAAAGCTCCACTCTTCTTTAGCTCATCAGAAATATCTTGAGCATTAAAAAAGATTAGAGCAGAAAAAAAGGTAAAACTGAAAACTAACAAGAAATACGAAATCAAATATATGGGTGAAGTTTCCTGGAACCAACGAGTTAGGTTTTGACCCCAAGCCACAAACTGTAAATTACCAGAAGAAGTTAAAACTTTACCAATAAAAGAAGGTGCCATCATTAGAGACACGGCAAAGATAATTGGCATAACACCAGCTACATTTACTTTAATTGGTAAATGAGTTGTTTGGCCACCATAGGTCTTTCCACCCCTAGTTCTTTTGGCATATTGAATATTAACTTTACGTACTGCTTCATTGATATAAACAATCATGGCAATTAAAGCTACAAACATTAAAACAAATACAATCAAAGTCATAGCTTCTGTTGAAGTAACTACTGACAGTGTTTGTGAAACAGCTACTGGAATTTGACTAACGATACCAGCAAAAAGAACCATAGAAATTCCATTGCCTAATCCATATTCAGAGACTAATTCTCCCAACCACAACATAATCATTGCTCCAGCTACCATTGTTAAAACCATGGCTATTAATACTGTTGGAGTAGCGGCTGTTAATAGATTTTGAGATCTCAATAAAGCAATGACGGAAATACTTTGCACTAAAGCAAAGGGAACACTTAAAAGACGGGTGTATTGGTTAATTTTTGCTCTTCCTGCTTCACCATCTTCTTTTTGCATTTCTTTGAGCTTGGGAAAAACCATTCCAGCCAACTGCATAATAATAGAGGCAGTAATGTATGGATTAATACCAACGGCTACTATGGAAAATCTAGACAAAGTACCACCAGCAAAAATATTTAGTAAACTCAAAAACTGATTACCAGCAAAAAGCTGTTGCAATTGAGCTACATTAACACCTGGCACTGGGATATGAGCAAAGAGACGAAAGATTAGAAAAATTGTTGCAGTGAAGATAAGCTTCTTTTTGAGCTCTTCGTTGGCGAAAATAGCTCGGATTTTTTGTATTGCTGTATCTATCACAGATTTTTTATTCTACCGAACCACCCAGCTTTTGAATAGCTTCAACTGCTTGAGCTGAGGCTTTCACACCCTTGACTGAAAGTTTTTTAGTCAAAGTACCTGAGTTTACGATCTTGGCTTTTTTAAAGCCTTTTTCGATTACTTTATGAAGTTTTAATGTTTCCAAAGTAATTTCAGTAACTGGCATTTTCTCCAAATCAGTGAGGTTAATTTCAGCAGTTGGATTTAAAACACTGAAACGACCTTTACCACGAATCATTGGATATTTCTTCACACCTGGTAATTGTCCACCTTCAAACCAAAGAGGGATTTTGCTACCAACACGAGAAGTTTGGCCTTTTTGTCCTCTACTAGAAGTGTGTCCACCTTTACCAGAACCGTAACCACGACCCAATCTCTTTTTAGAGCGAGCAGTTATTTTGGTTAGTGATTGTAACAATGACATGATTTAATCCTTTTAATTAAGCTTTTTTAACAGCTTTTTTGGCTGCTGGTTTACTTACAACTTTTTTAGGAGCAGCTTTAACCACGTTTTTTTCTTTATTATCTACTTTAGCAATAACTTTTTTAGCTTCCTTAGCATCTGCTATATTTGCAGTAGCTTTGGCTTTTTCTTGAAGTTCTTTGATTTTCTCTTTTTCTTCTTTTTCAATATCAATGATTGAACGAAGTGAGATGCCACGAATATCCACGATCTGTTGAATTTTCTTTAAAGCTTCAAAGGCTGCGTAAACACTAGAAGCTTGATTATCACTGCCAAGAATCTTAGCAGAAATATCTCTAATACCTGCAACTTCAACTAAAGCTCTAACTGGACCACCAGCGATTACACCAGTACCTTTTGGAGCTGGTTTTAGTAGTACACGACCAGCGCCTTTTTTGACTTCCATCTTAAAAGGAATAGTGGTGCCATCTAGAGGAACTAAGATCATTTTTTTCTTAGCTTTTTTAATGCCTTTTTTGATAGCAGCAACCACATCTGGAGCTTTACCAAGTCCAATACCGACCTTGCCTTTTTTATCACCAACCACCATTAAAATGGAAAAGCCCATTTTATTGCCACCTTTGGTTTTCTTTGAAACTCTAGAGATTTGAATAACTTTCTCTTCAAATTCTTTGGGTTCAGTTGGTTTGTTGTTGCGATGATCTGACATATTAAACGTTAATTCCTTCTGCACGAAGAGTTTCAGCAACTGCTTTTACTCTTCCATGATATTTGTATGAGCCACGATCAAACATTATTTTTTCGATCTTAGCTTTTTTCAAAGCTTTTACTAATTCTTGAGTAACTTTTTGAGCACGCTCGGTTTTAGTGCCAGTTGGAGCTTTTTTGCCCATGTCACTAGCAGCTACTAGAGTTTTGCCAACTTCATCATTAATAACTTGTAAAGAAATATGTTCGTTGGTACGTAATACAGACAAGCGAGGTCGCTCAGCAGTACCCACCATATGAGCACGTACTCTTATTTTTCTTTTTTCAATTTTAGATAAATTGTGTTTAATTGTTGGCATAGGACCCTTTATTCACTAAGCAGTGGCAGTCTTTCCTGGTTTGGTTTTAACCACTTCATTTTCGTAACGAATTCCCTTACCCTTGTAAGGTTCTGGAGAACGAATACCTCGAATATTAGCAGCTGTTTGGCCAACTAATACTTTGCTGATTCCTTCAATATTAATTGTATCTGTGCCTTCAACTGAAAACTTAACGCCTTCAACTGGGGCAACATCAACTGGATGAGAATAACCAACGGTTATACTAATACCAGCACCTTTGGCAGTTGCTCTGTAACCAGTACCAACTAGCTTTAGGGTTTTCTTGAAACCTACAGAAACACCTTCAACAGCACCAGCTAATAAGCTACGAACTAATCCATGAAAAGCTCTGCTTTGACGCTCATCATTTTTGCGAGTAACTACTAAAGTGTTTTCTTCTTGAGCAACAGTGACCGCATCCATAACTGATATCACCAAGCTACCCTTAGGACCTTTGACAGTCACTTGAGTTTTTTCGATGACAGCGGTAACACCAGCTGGCAAAACAATAGGTTTTTTTCCGATTCTTGACATACTTATACCTTTACCAAATTTGGCAAAGAAGTTCTCCACCAACATTTTGCTGGCGAGCTTCTTTGTCTGTTAAAAGACCTTTACTGGTTGAAACGATAGTAATACCGTAGCCATTGAGTGATGGGGGTACTTTATCGACTGAAGAATATAATCTTCTACCTGGTTTAGAAACACGTTTAATACCTGTGATTAAAGGTAGCTTACCCTTATATCCCAAAGTTAGAACGAGTTCTGACTGAGGTTTTTTCTCAATTACTTCAAATTTTGCCATATATTTGTTATCAACTAAAATCTTAGCAATTGCCTCTTTCACTTTGGAATAAGGAAGCACCACTTCCTTGTGTTTAGCAAGGTGTGCGTTCTTGATTCTAGCTAACATGTCTGCGATTGGGTCTGTCATATTATTTACTTGCCTTTACCACGCCTGGGAGTTCACCTTTAAGGGCTAACTCTCGAAAAGTAATTCTGCTTAAACCAAAATAACGCATATAACCCTGAGGACGTCCGGTGATTTTGCAACGGTTCTTACCTCTGGTTGAAACTTTATTTGGTTTCTTCTCTCCAGCTAACTGATATTTTTCGCGCAAAGCTAACATTTTTTTATCTTTGGCGATTTTGGATTTCTTAGCCATAATTACTTCTTATCCTCTTCTTTTTCGAATGGAAAGCCCATAAGCTCTAACATTCTAAAAGCTTCTTTATCATTTTTAGTACTAGTGATCAAATTAATTTGTAGACCACGAATGCTTTCAATTTTGTCATACTCGATTTCTGGAAAAACGATTTGTTCTTCCAAACCAAGACTATAATTTCCTTGACCATCAAAGGCTACTTTGGAAATACCACGAAAATCCTTTACACGAGGTAAGGTAATAGATACTAATTTATCTAAAAATTCCCACATGTTTTGACCACGTAAAGTTACCATTACACCCAAAGGATCGCCTGCTCTCAATTTAAAGTTGGCAACAGCCTTACGAGCTTTAGTAATCTGAGGTTTTTGGCCAGAGATTAAGGCAAATTGATCAACTACGTTATCAATTACTTTTTCACGAGCTTTAGGATCTACTGGATCTTTAATGCCCATGTTAATTGAAACTTTTTTGATTTTAGCCACTGAAAAAGTACTGCTATGCTTAAATTCTTTTTGCAAAGCTGGAAGCACTTCTTGTTGGTATTTTTGTTGTAGTCTATTCATTTTTACCTATATTTATTTCTTTGCGGTTTTCTTGGTTGGCTCAGCTTTTTTAAAAGCGATAATAGTGCCAGTTTTCTTAAAAACACGCTCTTTTTTACCATCTTTGGTTACTTTATAACCAATGCGATCAACTTGACCTTTATCATTAATAATGGCCACATTGGCGGTTGGCAAAGGACGTTCTCTCTTTACTCTTTCACCAGGTTTACCAGCATAAGGACGAACATGCTTGGTGTAAAGATTTACATCTTTAATTAAGACTTTGTTCTCTTTTGGAAAAACTTTGGCAACTTCACCTTGTTTGCCTTTTTCTTTTCCTGCTGTAACGATAATTTTGTCGCCAATAGTAAATTTCATATTTATAATACCTCTGGTGCTAAACTTGCTATCTTGCTAAAACCTCGATCTTTAACCTCACGAGCAATTGGACCAAAGACACGAGTGCCCACTGGTTCAGTTTTTGCTCTTGATTCAATAATCACGGCTGCATTGTCATCAAAACGAATATATTCGCCTGAATTTCTACGCATTTCTTTTCTTGTTCTTACAATAACTGCGCGAACTTTAGAACCTTTTTTCAAAGAACTATTTGGATCAGCATCAATAACTGAAGCAACAATAATATCACCAACATAACCAAAGCGTCTGTGGGATCCACCATAAACTTGAATGGTGCGAATTTTTCTTGCTCCACTGTTATCTGCGACTAGGAGTACAGATCTAAGTTGTATCATTGCTTATTTTCCTACCTTCTTGTTTATTACAAAACGCTTAGTTTTACTCATTGGTTTTGATTCTTGAATTTCAACAGTATCACCCTCTTTAATTTCAAGATTCTCATAATGGCAAGCGTATTTTTTGCTACGTTTCACCAATTTTTGGTAAATTGGATGTTGCCACATACGAGAGACTTCGACAGTTGCGGTCTTTTCTCTCTTGGCTGAAGTAACTATACCTAACATTGTTCTCATTATTTTGTCTCTTTCTGTTCAGTTGCGATGGCCAGTTGACCAAGCACTGTTTTAATTCTGGCTAAGTCATCTGAAAGAGTTGCTACTAAACGAGTGTTTGCTAACTTTCCAGCTACACGTTCCATACGAATTTTTGCGAGTTCCATTTGAAGATCAGCTTGCATCTTCATAAGTTCAGTCTGGTTTTTAGCTCGAAGTTCAGTAATATCTTTTCTCTTCATGATTATTATTTCTTGACTATTATTGTTTTCAAAGAAACCTTATGACCAGCTTTAGTCAAAGCTTCTTTAGCCATTTCTTCGGTTACGCCACTCACTTCAAAAAGAATAGTGCCTGGCTTAATAACTGCTACATAAGTTTCAATTGCACCCTTACCAGAACCCATTTTGACACCCACTGGTTTCTTAGTAATAGGTTTGCTTGGGAAAACTTTAATCCAATATTTACCCAATCTCTTGGTGGCGTAAGTAATTTTCTTACGAGCAGCTTCAATTTCATTGGAGCTTAACCAACCACCAGTTAATGCTTTTAAACCAAACTCACCAAAAGCAAGTTCGTTGCCACGTAAAGCGACGCCTTTGTTTTTGCCTCTAAATTGTTTACGATATTTTGATTTTTTTGGCTGTAGCATATTACCTTCTAGACGATTTCTCCCTTATAGATCCAGACCTTGATACCGACATAACCGGAACGAGTCTTGGCTGGAACTTCAAAGTAATCAATATTAGCGCGTAATGTTTGAGTAGGAACACTACCCTTAAAATATTTTTCAGAACGACCAATTTCAGCGCCGCCAACTCTTCCAGAAAGTTGAATTTTAATACCCTTAGCACCTGCAGCCATTACTTTATCCAAAGCTTGTAAAACAGCTCTGCGATGTGGGTAACGACCAATAAGTTGAGTGACGATTCTTTCAGCTACTAAACGAGCAGAAAGATCTGGATTTTTTACTTCTTCAACTTTTAAATCAACTTTGACTTGATCTTTTTTGTCTTTAGAAATATTAAGTAAGCGTTCAACTTCTTTCTTAATATCTTCAAGATTAGATCCACCCTTACCAATAACTACACCAGGACGAGAAACTTGTAAAACGATTCTCATTTTACTGATATAGCGTTCGATATCTACTTGAACTAACCCAGCGCTCTCTAACTTTTTGTTAAAGTATTTTCTGAGTTTATGATCTTCTAACACTTTGTCAGAATATTGTTCTGGTTTGGCAAACCAACGAGATTTCCAAGAGAAAATCTTTCCCAAACGAAAACCGGTTGGATTTACTTTTTGTCCCATATCTTTATTTCTTTGCTTTCTTAACTACTTTTTTAGCAACTGCTTTTGGGGCAGTGGTTTTTTTAGCGGCTTTTGGAGCTGCTTTTTCTGTTTTCTTTTCTTCTTTAACAGCTTCAGTTTTAACTTCAGCTTTTGCAGCTGGAGCTTGCTTAGTTTCCAAGATCACTTGAATATGTGAAGATCTCTTGAAAATGGTGTGAGCACGACCTCTACTAACAGCGCGAAAACGCTTGTATGTAGGACCTTCTCCAACTAAAATATTTTTTAATTCCAATTCCTCAGCAGCCAAATGATGGTTGTGCCATGCATTGGCTAAAGCCTGTCTTAAAACTTTGGCCACAGCAATACTAGCTCTGCGTTCCATAACAGCCAATTGATCCATAGCTTTCTGAATAGAAAGTTTACGAACTGCGTTGGCCACCAAACGAACTTTGCGTGGTGACTGTCTAGTGTTTTTTTGTTCTGCTGTAATTTGCATTTTTTTAACCTTTTATGTCTTAGCCAAAACTCTCTTAACAATGCGACCATGGCCGCGGAAGGTTCTGGTAGGAGCGAATTCTCCTAATTTATGACCAACCATACCTTCAGAAATAAAAACCTCGATAAAATTTTTACCTTGGTGTACTGCAAAGGTGTGACCTACAAACTCTGGAGCAACAACGCTTTCGCGTGCCCAAGTTTTAATCGCAGCTTTATCTCCGCTATCCTTTTGCTTCATGATTTTTTTCATGAGCTTAGGGTCGATATATGGTCCTTTTTTTGTTGATCTACTCATATTTATTTATTTACTTTGCTCTTCTGTCTCGAACAATTAACTTAGTACTTTTGCGAACTTTACGAGTCTTCTTGCCAGGAGCAACATTCTTACCCCATGGAGATTTTGGATATTTCAAACCAACACCACTACGACCTTCACCACCACCATGTGGATGTGAATCTGGATGTTGAGCAGTACCTCTGACGGTAGGACGAATACCCATTAGGCGTTTGCGACCGGCTTTACCAATTTTGCGGTTCTTCCAATCAACATTACCAACTTGTCCAATAGTAGCAAAACAATCTTCAACAACTAAGCGTTGTTCTCTTGAAGGTAATTGTAAAGTTACAAAACCATTTTCTTTTGATTGAATCAAAGCAGATGCGCCGGCACCTTTTACAAGTTGTGCGCCTTTTCCTGGTCTTAATTCAATGTTATGAATAGGCATACCAACTGGAATGTTCTTCAAAGCCATTGCATTTCCTGGACGAGGATCAACTTTTTCTGCTGCGATTACTTCATCACCAATCTTTAAATTTAAAGGAGCCAAGATGTATCTTTTTTCTCCATCTTTGTAGAAAACCAAGGCAATATTTGCACTGCGCATTGGATCATATTCAATTCTTTGCACGATACCAACAATATCTCTCTTTTCTCTTTTCCAATCAATTACGCGCAAACGTTTCTTTGCACCACCACCACGATGTCTAACAGTAATACGACCTTTGAAACCACGACCCTGTCGTTTCTTATGACCAGATACTAATAATGATTTTTCTGGAGCACCCTTGTGCAAATCAGAACGATCAACATCAATTCGATTGCGTTTACCTGGTGAGGTTGGTTTGACTTTTACTAACATTATTTATCTCCTCCGACATCAAAAACACTGATTGATTGGCCACTCTTGAGTTTGACTAAGGCTTTTTTGGTCTTAGCACTAAAAGTAACCACTCTTTTTTGACCAGTGCGTCTGGATTTTTTTGGACGCATTACGGTGTTAATATCAATTACGTTTACACTGTACATTTCTTCAACTGCAGCTTTAATTTTATTTTTGTCTGCAGTACGAGCTACTTCAAAAGTATAAATATTCTCTAAGTTTGCTCTTTGAAGAGTTTTTTCAGTAATAACTGGTTTGCGAATTACAAATTGATTCATGATTATTTCTCCTCCTTAGCAACTGCTTTGGAACGAGCTAAACGAGCTTCAATAGCTTTTAAAGAGTCTTTGGTAAAAATAACGGTATCGGCAGATGCAATCTGCAAAGCATTAACTTCCAAAACTGGAACTGTTAAAACTTTTTCTACATTATCTAAACTGCGACGTAATAAACCGTTGTTTTCAGCTAAAACAACCAAAATTCTTCCTGGGTTGTCAATCATCTTATTTAAGATCTTAACAGCTTCAGCGGTTTTGCCGCTCAAACTATTTAGATTGTCAGTGACAACAATTTTTTCAGCTTGCATACTCAAAGCAACACGAAGAGCTTGAGCTTTCATATTGCGAGATAAAGCTTTGGTCCAATTTTCAAGTCCTGTTGGACCATGAGAAACGCCACCACCTACAAAGATAGGAGCATTTTTGGAACCATGTCGAGCATTACCAGTACCCTTTTGTTTGTACCATTTTGCTTTTGTACGAGCAACGTTGGAACGGGTTTTGGTTTTACTAGTACCTTGTCTCAAGTTAGAAAGATAAACTCTCACTGCTTGAGCAATTAAGGTTGGATTGCTTTTTTGAGCAAAAATATCATCACTAACTTCGATAGTGCTGCTTTTGCTAGTAGCGGTAATTACATTTAATTTCATAGTTATTCTTGCACCTCCTGAGTTTCAACAGCTTGAACTTCTTCTACAGGAGCAGTTTCATTTTTTTCAATTTGCAAACCAATTAAAGCTAAATCCAAATCAACATTTTTTTTCTTGCCAGTTTTCTCAATGCGAATTGAACTGGAATTAAATCCTGGGACTGGGCCAGAAAGCCATAATTCTTGATTAGCTTTATCAATGTATAAGACGGTTAAACCATAAACGGTTCTGGCATCAACACCAAAATGTCCAGGCATTTTCTTGCCTTTCCATACGTGTCCTGGAGAAGTACCAGCACCAATAGAACCAACTGCTCTTTCACGATCAGATTGTCCATGAGTTTTTGGTCCGCCATGAAAACCCCATCGCTTCACTGCACCAGCAAAACCTCGTCCTTTGGTAATACCTTGAACTTTAACAATATCTCCAACTTCCAAAACTTGCTCTAAAGCAATAGAGTCTCCAATTTTTAAAGGAGACTCTGTGTTAGCGTCATATTTAATACCCTTGACTTGAGCAACACCCATAGCAAAACCGCTCTTCTCTAGGCGAGTGCGAAGAGGTTTGTCTACATTCTTAAGTTTTTTGGTACCAAAACCAACCTCAATAATTGTTTGAGGTAATTTTTTCCAAGTTCGGGAGGATTTGTCAGTAACTTTGGTCTCAATTTGACCAACAACAGCGTTAGGTTGTACCTTACACTTGGTTACTGCCAATCTCTTTCCGTTCTTAGACCAGGCTTGTGTCATGCCCAGCTTGGTAGCAAAGATTGCGTCTAACATACGTGTTTCCAATTTCTTTTTTTCAAAACTCTTTTACAAAAAAGTAGTGAGGGCCTCTTTTGCCCTCACCTAACTCATTTGTTTACTTTGTTACATTTTAATTTGGATGTCCACACCTGCGGGCAATTCCAAATGCATTAAAGAGTCAATCGTCTTATTAGTTGGATTGACTATTTCAATTAATCTTTTATGAGTTCTGATTTCATAATGCTCTTGAGCATTTTTATCAGAATGAGGTGAAGTCAAAACTGTAAAAGATTTCTTGTGAGTAGGTAATGGGACTGGTCCCACTACTTTAGCTCCGGTTGACAAAGCTGTTTGCAAAATTTTTCGACTTGCTTCATCTGCGACGCGATGATCGTAAGATTTTAAGCGAACTCTAATTTTGTAAGCGGTTTGTGTTCCAGTGCTTTTTGCCATAGTTATATGTACTTTTTATATATTCGATCTCTATTTTAAGACCCAACATTTTTCTCTGGATCTCCAGAGGTATTTTAAAATCACAGGGCGTGATTATATCTAAAAATCCACGATATGTATAGGGCTAATTTGCCTGGAAATCCATGCAATCTGCGTCCTAGAAAAATCGTAGCTCTCGCCTGTCACTCGAGAACGTATATTATATCAAACATCTTGAGAAGAAACAATAAAGTGATTTTATCACCAATCTAAATATTAATAATTGAATAACTAACCAAAAACCCCGCCTTTAACAGCGGGGTTTTCTTATTTGCTTTATAAAAGTAACTATTATTTAGTCACTTTGGTAATAGCACCAGCACCTACGGTAATGCCACCTTCACGGATAGCAAAGCGCAAGCCTTCATTAACAGCTACTGGAGCAATTAATTTAACATGCATCTTGGCGTTATCACCAGGCATAACCATCTCTACACCATCTGGAAGAGTAATCTCACCAGTGACGTCAGTGGTTCTGATATAAAATTGTGGTTTATAACCAGTAAAGAAAGGTTTGTGGCGACCGCCTTCTTCTTTCTTTAAAATATAAACCTCAGCATCAAATTCTGCGTGAGGAGTAATACTACCTGGTTTAGCTAAAACTTGACCACGTTGAATAGCATCCTTATCAATACCGCGAAGAAGAATACCGACGTTGTCGCCAGCTTGACCTTCATCGAGCATTTTACGGAACATTTCCACACCAGTAACAGTAGATTTAGTAGTGTCTTTGAAACCAACTAATTCGATTTCTTCACCTACTTTAACTCTACCTGATTCGATTCTACCAGTAGCCACTGTACCGCGACCCTTAATAGAGAAGACATCTTCAACAGGCATTAAGAATGGCTTGTCGAGATCACGAACTGGGTTTGGAATGTACTCATCAACTTGTTTCATGAGTTCCATGACTTGATCTTGAGCAGCGGAATCACCTTCCAATGCTTTTAATGCTGAAACACGCACAACTGGAGTGTTGTCACCATCAAAACCATATTTGCTCAAAAGCTCACGAACTTCCATTTCAACTAAATCAAGAAGCTCTGCATCATCAACCATGTCACATTTATTCAAAGCTACGATAAGCTTAGGAACGTTCACTTGGTTAGCCAAGAGAATGTGCTCACGAGTTTGTGGCATAGGACCATCAGTGGCAGCAACTACCAAGATAGCACCATCCATTTGAGCAGCACCAGTGATCATATTTTTGATGTAGTCAGCATGACCTGGAGCATCAATATGAGCATAGTGACGCTTTTCAGTTTCGTATTCGAGGTGAGAAATGTTAATAGTAACACCACGAGCAGCTTCTTCTGGAGCGTTATCGATATCTAAATAACCCATAGCCTTGTTGATTGGACTTGGGATTTTAGCTGCTAAAGTTGTGGTAATAGCAGCGGTTAAAGTGGTTTTACCATGGTCAACGTGACCAATAGTACCAATATTAACGTGAGGTTTGTTGCGGACAAATTTTGAACCGTCAGACATAATTCTCCTTTTTTTGTTTGTACTTTTTTTCTTTTACTACTTCTTACTACTAATAAAAACAAATGAACACACTAGCGAACGTTTGTTCCCTTGCGCTCTTCTACGATCTTTTCAGTAATGCTTTTTGGCACCTCGTCATAATGACTTGGCAACAACACACTACTAGCACGACCTTGGGTCATACTTCTCAAGATTGTAACATAGCCTTGCATCTCTGCCAACGGAACAAGAGCAGTAATGATCACTGCCTTACCTCGATTGGTAGTACCTTGAATCTGAGCTCTTTTACTACCAAGATCGCCAATCACATCACCCATAAATTCCTCAGGAGTCGAAACTTCTAGTTTCATAATAGGTTCAATTAAAACCATTCCTGCAGTCTTCATGGCTTCACGCATACCCAAAGAACCAGCCATCTTAAAGGAAAGTTCACTAGAGTCAACGTCATGATAAGAACCGTCATAAAGAGTAACTTTAATATCGGTCATTGGATAACCAGCCAAGAAACCTCTCTCAAGAGATTCTTTAATACCTTTATTGGTAGGCTCAATATATTCACGAGGCACTACACCACCAGTAATAGCATTTACAAATTCATAGCCAGTACCACGATCTTGTGGCTCAACTTTAAGCAATACATGACCATATTGACCACGACCACCAGTTTGTTTGATGTATTTACCTTCACCATTGGCTGCTTGAGTAATAGTTTCACGATAAGCTACTTGAGGAGCACCTACATCAGCATCAACTTTAAATTCACGTTTCATACGATCAACGATGATTTCTAGATGCAATTCACCCATACCACCAATCACAGTTTGACCAGTTTCATGATCAACTTTAATTGAAAAAGTAGGATCTTCTTCTGAAAGTTTATTCAAAGCTAAGCCCATTTTCTCTTGGTCAGACTTGGTTTTTGGTTCAATTGCCAAAGAAATAACTGGCTCTGCAAAAGTAATACCTTCCAAAACAATTGGATCATTTTCGTCAGAAAGAGTGTCTCCAGTTTTAGTTTCTTTAAGACCTACGATAGCAACAATTTCTCCAGCGCGAGCTTCGTCAATCTCCTCACGCTTGTTTGCATGCATAAGAAGCAAACGACCCACACGCTCTTTTTCATCACGAGTAGAGTTATAAACATAACTACCAGATTTCAAAACACCAGAATAAACACGGAAGAAAGTTAACTTACCTACGTGAGGATCAGTTTGAATTTTGAAAGCCAAACCAGCAAATTTTTCTTCTGAAACTAACTTGCGAGTAATTTCTTCTTCAGTATTTGGCTTAAGACCAGTAATATGTTCGATATCATTTGGAGAGGGAAGATATTCAACTACAGCATCGAGCAAAACTTGAATACCAGTATTTTTCAAAGAAGAACCAGCAAAAACTGGAACTAACTTATAACTAATAACAGCTTTACGAAGAGCAGACTTAAGTTCATTAACAGAAATTTCTTCTTCTGCAAAGAATTTTTCCATAATTACATCATCAGTTTCAGCAATTGATTCAACCAAAGCTGCACGCATCTCTTCCATTTGAGCTTTGTATTCTTCTGGAACTTCCATAATTTCTGGCTCAGTAGCAGCGGCATGATCTTTCCAGAATAAAGCTTTGCGCTCTAATAATTGAATTACACCCTTAAAATCATTTTCAGATCCCATTGGTAAAACCATTACAGCTGGAACAACACCAAATTTATCTCTAATATCTTGGACAGTAGCCAAGAAATCAGCACCTAATTTATCCATTTTATTAACAAAACAAACACGAGGAACATTATATTTGTCAGCCTGACGCCAAACAGTCTCTGATTGGGACTGTACACCTTCAGAAGCGTCTAGTACTGTCACACCACCATCAAGTACACGTAAAGAACGCTCTACTTCAGCAGTAAAGTCTACGTGACCCGGAGTATCAATGATATTAAAACGATATTCTTCACTTGAAAGATTGGTTTCAAAATATGGCTTCCAAAAAGCGGTGGTAGCAGCAGACACAATGGTAATACCACGTTCTTGTTCTTGCTCCATCCAGTCCATGGTTGCAGCACCTTCATGTACCTCACCAATTTTATAGTTACGACCTGTGTAAAAAAGAATGCGCTCGGTAGTGGTAGTTTTACCAGCATCAATATGAGCAATAATACCAATATTTCTCACTCTCTCTAGAGGAACTCTTTTATTTGCGCTTTTGTCTGACATAAATGTTTTACCTTTTTACTATTAATTAGATTAAAGAAACTATTCATACCAACCAGCTCTTTTTACTTAAAGCAAAAAGATTCCCCTGCCAGGAATAAGGAAGGTTTCCATGTTTCTACCAACGGAAGTGTGAGAAAGCCTTGTTAGCCTCAGCCATACGGTGAGAGGATAACTTCTTTTCAATAGCACCACCGGTGTTTTCAATGGAATCGAGAATTTCTGCAGCTAATTTTTCTGCGTAAGAATGATATTCTTTGTTAGAACGTTTGTTTGATTCTAGAACTAACCAACGAAGAGATAAAGACGAAGCTCTTCTTGGTTGAACAGGCATAGGAACCTGATAAGAAGCACCACCAACACGGCGAGAACGAACTTCCATTTGAGGAGTAATATTCTTAAGAGCTTCTTCTAAGACTTCAACTGGCTTTTTATTTAATTTTTCAGCTGCAAATTCAAGACCTGCATAAACCTGTTTTTGAGCCACAGATTTCTTGCCATCTCTCATTGAGCGATGAATTAAACGAGCTACCAAGACTGAACCATATTTGGCGTCTGGAGCGACTTCACGAAGTTTTGCTTTCTTTGTTCTCATGCCTTATTTTCCCTTTTTCACACCATATTTACTGCGACTGGTTTTACGGTCAGTGACACCAGCACAATCATATTTACCACGAACGATATGATATTTCACACCTGGAAGATCTTTAACACGTCCACCACGAACCATAACTACACTGTGCTCAGCGAGGTTATGACCTTCACCTTGGATGTATGCCGTAACTTCCATTCTATTTGAAAGACGGACACGAGCAACTTTGCGTAAAGCTGAGTTTGGTTTTTTTGGAGTCATGGTTTTAACCACGGTACAAACACCACGCTTCTGAGGGCTCATGGCTTTAACTGGTTTACCAGTCAAAGAGTTGAAGGCACGACGCAAAGCAGTAGCTTTAATGCGCTTGGATCGGTCGGTTCTTCCTCCCTTTCGAATGAGTTGATTAATTGTAGGCATAAATCTTATTTACTTTCTTCCTTTTTTCAATTTCGGATTGTGGGATTGTAACATGGCGAGTGAAGTTTTACCACTCGATGTTACAACCCCACAATTAATTTTACATTTCTCTAGCTCGTTCCTCACTGGTAGGAATTAATCTACCGATGATAACGTTTTCCTTCAAACCACTGAGTGTATCGATCTTTCCAGCAGATGCAGCGTCAGTTAACACATGTTTAGTGTGTTGGAATGAAGCAGCAGAAAGCCAAGAATCAGTGAACAATGAAGACCTGGTAATACCCAACAAGAGGACTTTAGCAGTAGCAGGTTCACCGCCGGCAGCCATAGTTTCATCATTAACAGCCATAAAGCGACTGCGTTCTGAAATTTCTCCAGTTAAATACTCAGTATCACCACTCATTTCGATGCGAACTTTATCTCCCATCTTACGAGCGATTACTTCAAAGTGACGATCATTAATTGAGATACCTTGAGACTCATAAACATATTGCACTTGGCTAATAATATGTTGTTGAGCATAAAGCATACCTTGTAATTGCAAAAGCTCTTGGATATCAGCTCCACCAGCAGTTAACAATTGACCTGGATGAACCAAATCACCATTCTCAACAATGATTGCAACATTAGAAGGAACGTTATATTGCTCTTCTTCGGTTGGAGGAGTGGTTGAAGTAATGGTGATGATCTTTTCTTCATCATTTTCTTCAATTTTCACTTTGCCACCAATACGAGCAATAACTGCAGGTAATTTTGGATTACGAGCTTCAAGTAACTCTTCTACGCGAGGTAAGCCCTGGGTAACGTCAAGACCAACGATACCACCAGAGTGTTTAACACGCATTGTAAGCTGAGTACCTGGCTCACCAATAGATTGAGCAGCAATTACACCAACTGGTACGCCAATCTCAACTTTTTCTCTGGTTGAGAAATCCCAACCATAGCAAGTTTGACACAAACCACGGCGAGCTTCACAAGTTAATGGTGAACGAATCACGACTGACTCAATTGCTTCATTGGTATCAAAAATCTTGGCTAATTCGTCATTAACAATATCACCTTTTTTGGCAATTACTTTTCTGCCGTCTTTGACATCTTCAGCTAAGAAGCGACCAATGAGACGGTTATAAAATGCGTCACGACGATGCTCTTTAGAAATCTCAATACCCTTGGTGGTTTCACAATCCTCCATACGAATGATGGCATCATGAGAAACATCGCTCAAACGTCTGGTTAAATAACCAGCATCAGCAGTTTTGATAGCTGAGTCTGTTAAGCCCTTACGAGAACCACGAGCGGAAGTAACGTATTCGAAAATTGTCAAACCTTGTCTAAAGTTAGACTTAGTTGGCATTTCCACGATATTACCCAATGGATCGACTACTAAACCACGCATGGCTGCTAGCTGCTTAACCTGATCTTTAGAAGCACGAGTACCTCCAGAGTCGATCATGATTTTTACAGCATTATCATTATCATATGAATTCCAAGTTTTTTCAGCTAATTCATCAGTTGTTTGCATCCAAACATCAATTGATTTTCTGCGACGTTCTTCGTCAGTAATCAAACCTTGGAAATAACTCTCCTGAACTGCTTCTACACGCTTATTAGCTTTATCAACGATAGCTGGTTTTTCATCAATCATACGACAGTCAGTCACAGATACTGATAAACCAGATCTAGTTGCAGCTTCAAAACCAAGATTCTTAATTGAGTCAATTAAACGAGCAACTTCTGAATCCTCATAGGTTTCGATAGCGCGAGTAATCAATTCTTTAATATCTTTTGCTTTAACTGGTGCATTTACATAAGCAACGCCAGTTGGCATAAGATCATTAAAGCGCATGCGACCAATGGTTGTAACCAAAATACCAACCTCTGGCAAACGCACAGTAATAGGTTGGCGTAAATTGACTAAACCAATTTGGAAAGCATGATATGCCTCATCTTTAGAAGCAAAGATGGTTGGCAATTTTTCAAGCTTCTCATCAATGGAGGTGTAATAATACACACCCATAGCCATTTCTTTATTTGGCACGGTGATAGGCTCACCGTTTGCTGGTTTCAACAAATTATGAGTAGCCATCATTAATTCTTCAGCTTCTTTACGAGCTTCTTTGGTCAAAGGTACATGAACAGCCATCTGGTCACCATCAAAGTCAGCGTTATATCCAGAACATACACAAGGATGTAAGCGGATAGCACTTCCTTCAATTAACTGAGGATAGAAAGCTTGCATACCAAGCTTATGAAGGGTTGGGGCACGGTTCAAAATCACTGGGTGATTAGCCGTAACTTTTTCCAAAACATCATAAACCTCTGGTTCTCTACGATCAACTAAGTGACGAGCACTCTTAACATTAGGAGCTACTCCTTGAACAATTAATTCACGCAAAACATATGGTTTGAACATTTCCAAAGCCATATCTTTTGGCAAACCGCATTGATCAAGTTGTAATTCTGGACCGACAACGATAACACTACGACCTGAATAGTCTACGCGCTTACCAAGTAAGTTTTGACGGAAACGACCCTGTTTACCTCTCAACATTTCAGAGAGAGATCTCAAAGGTCTGCGATTGGATCTACGTCTGGTTTGACGAGCTTGACTACTATCAATTAATGAATCAACAGCTTCTTGAAGCATGCGCTTTTCATTGCGCAAAATAATTTCTGGAGCACCCAAAGAAATCAAATGTTTCAAACGATTGTTGCGATTAATAACTCTGCGATAAAGATCGTTAAGATCTGAAGAGGCAAAGCGACCACCAGAAAGTTGCACCATAGGACGTAAGTCTGCTGGTAAAACTGGCAAGATAGTTAAGAACATCGACTCTGGACTGATATTGGCTTTTTTCAAACCTTCAATCACTCGCAATCTCTTGGTAGCTTTAAGACGTTTAGCTCCTTTGCTCTCAATCATTTCTCCGCGTAAACGCTCAACTAAAACATCTAAGTCAACTTGTTTAACAAGCTCTAGAATGCTTTCAGCACCCATACCAACTCTTAGGTGAGAAGCGGCATCGTATTCATCGAGTTTAAGATATTCATCTTCACTCAAAACACTTTGCTTTTTAATCTTCTTCACCAAAGTCTTAATGGTTTTATAGATTTCAGAAGTTTGTTCCAATTGAACTTCTAATTGTTGTTTGACATTAGAAAGGTTTTGTTTAGCTTTTAGTTTGAGCTCTTCGAGCTTGAGTTGTAATGTTTCTTTGCTCTTAACTTTTTCTTTAAGAGTTGTAACATCTTTATCAAGTTGTTCTTGAATCTTTAAAACATCTTTTTCAGCTGTTTCTCTTAATTCATCTTGAGCTGCAACCAAATTAACTTCTAATCTATCGCTAACTTCTTTTTTCTCATCTTCATCTATATCAAGAACTATGTATTGGGAAAAATACATAATAGAGTTTAAATTACGTGGAGAAATATCTAGTAATAAAGAAAGCTTAGATGGAGCACCTTTAAAGAACCAAATATGAGCAGCTGGAGCAGCCAACTCAATGTGGGCCATGCGCTCACGGCGCACCTTAGCTTGAGTAACTTCAACACCACATTTATCACAAACAATGCCTTTATAGCGAATACGTTTGTATTTACCACAATAACACTCATAATCTTTAACTGGACCAAAGATTTTCTCATCAAAAAGACCATCTTTTTCTGGTTTTAAAGAACGATAGTTAATTGTTTCTGGTTTCTTTACCTCACCATGTGACCAAGAAAGAATCTCGTCTGGAGAAGCAATTTTAATTTGTAGAGCGGAAAAATCAATTATGTTTTTCATAGTGTGTCCTCCGTAAAAAATTTACGATTCTCCTCCTTCTTCATCAGTAGCTTCTTCTTCTAAATCAGTTGGCTCTTCTGGGGTTTCTCCCTCTGGAGTTTCCTCATCACTTTCACCTTCTTCTTCAGAAGATTCTTCTGGAATTTCTTCAGGATCATCTGGAATCTCGTCTGGAGATAGTGGTTCAACAGGACCTTCATCCTCTTCCACTTCTTCAGAATCAATTGGATTAACAGTTAAACCTAAAGAATTCAGTTCACGCATTAAAACTTTGAATGACTCTGGCACAGAAGGAGCTGGAATATCATCTCCCTTAACCATGGCCTCAAAGGCATTAGCACGACCACGAACATCATCAGATTTAATAGTCAACATTTCTTGAAGAACATGAGCTGCACGATGTGCTTCCAAAGCCCAAACCTCCATTTCTCCAAGACGCTGTCCACCCATTTGAGCTTTACCACCCAAAGGCTGTTGAGTCACTAGAGAGTATGGACCTGTAGAACGAGCATGAGTCTTATCTTCGACCATGTGACTAAGTTTCAACATGTATCCGATACCAACCACTGTTTGTTCTAAGAAAGATTCACCTGTGCGACCATCAAAAAGTTGGACTTTACCAGATGCCGGTAAACCAGCACGCTCTAATTCACTCCAAATCTTACTTTCATCGATTCTCTCAAAAGCTGGGATAGCAACTCTATAACCAAGTTTTTGTGCTGCCCAACCCAAGTGAGCTTCCAAAAGCTGACCAAGATTCATACGAGCCAAAACTGATAAAGGTGAAATGATAATATCAATTGGAGTACCATCCTCTAGATGAGGCATGTCAGCAATAGGCACTACTTTTGAAATAACACCCTTGTTACCATGGCGTCCAGCTAACTTATCACCAACTCTAATCTTACGCATTTGAGCGACTTTAACGACAACTTCTTTTAAAGTACCTGGATCTAATTCATCTCCAAGGTCACGATCAAGAACTTGAACATCAATAACAGTTCCAGTTTCACCATGTGGTAAACGTAGTGAAGTATCACGAACTTCTTTGGATTTTTCACCAAAAATTGCTCTAAGCAATCTCTCCTCTGGAGAAAGTTCAGTCTCACCTTTTGGAGCAACTTTACCAACCAAGATATCGCCAGAATTTACCTGACTTCCAACGCGGATAATACCTTCCATGGTTAAATTACTCAAGAAAGCTTCACTTACATTAGGAATATCATTAGTTAATTCCTCAGGGCCAAGACGAGTATCCATGACCTTTGATTTATGTTCATTAATCTGAATTGAAGTTAATGAATCATCTTTAACCAAACGATCTGAAATTACGATAGCATCTTCGTAGCCCAAGCCATCAAAAGAAGCATAAGCAATTAATAAGTTAGTGCCCAATGATAATTCTCCTTCATCAGCTGCTGGACCATCGATAAGGATGTCGCCTTTTTCAACTTTTTGACCAGCTTTAACTGCCACTGTTTGAGAATAACAAGTACTTTGAGAAGTTCTTTCGAACTTAATAATGTGATAGGTAATTACACCCTTACTATATTCAGAATGTTCATCAGTCTTTTGAGCAAAGAAAGCCTCAGCAGCTTTGTAGTCTGCTTTATCAATTTTAAGTTCAACTTTTTGAGCATCTGCATATTCGATTACACCTGCAAATTGAGCAGCAACAGAGTGGTTCATGGAAGTAGAAACTGCTTTTTCCATACCAGTACCAACAATTGGAGCTTGAGGTCGAACCAAAGGCACTGCCTGACATTGCATATGAGTACCCATCAAAGCACGGTTGGCTTCATCATGAGCAATAAAAGGAATCAAAGAAGCTGAAGTACCAATAACCTGACGTGGAATAACATCAATGTATTCAACATCATTGATAGGACCTTCAATGAATTGGTTCATATGACGAATGGATACCCATTCATCTTGAATGAAACCTTTTTCATCAATATTTATACTGGCATGAGTGATTTTGTAATCTTCTTCAGCATCTGCTGCTAAATAGAAAATTTCATCGTAATTCACCCGAACTTTATCGCCTTTTTTCTCTAATTTAAAGTATGGAGCTTCTAAGAAACCAAAATCATTGATTTTGGCATAGAGAGCTAAGTAGGTTACCAAACCAATGTTTGGACCTTCTGGAGAACGAACTGGACAAATACGAGAATATTGTGATGCATTAATATCACGCATAGAGAACGATGCACGCTCTCTAGTTACACCACCAGTACCCATCACTGAAAGTCTGCGTAAATTGTCAATTTCAGATAAAGGATTAGTTTGATCTAAAATAGCTGACAATCTATTGCGACGGAAAAATTCAGAAATAGTAGCAATTAATGGTCTGGCGTTAACCAAAGCGGCTGGAGTTAAAGTTTCATCAGTCTTAGTTAAAGACATTTTTTCACGGATAGATCTCTCTAAACGAATTAAACCAATGCGAAAAGCACTGGTTTGAACTAATTCACCGACACGACGAACGCGACGATTGCTTAAATGATCAATATCATCTGTTTTACCTACACCATTTTGTAAAGCAATTAGGTAACGAACTGCAGCGACGATATCTTCAGTAGTCAAAACAGTAGAATTTTCATCAACATTAATTTTTAAACGACGATTGAGCTTATAACGGCCTACTGTACCAAGATCATAACGACGAGAATCAAAGAATAATTGAGAAAGATATTCTTTAGCAGTTTCGAGAACAGCTGGCTCACCAGGTCTCATTTTTTCATAAATTTCAATTAAAGCTTCAGCTTGGTTGCTGGTAGCATCTTTTTGTAAAGTATTTTCTAAAAGATTATATTGATCTTTGTCACAAACATCTTTGAGTAATGCTTTAATCTCATCATTGGATTCAAAACCCAAGGCGCGCAAAAGCACAGTTACTGGCATTTTGCGACGTCGATCGATTTTGACAGTAATCACATCTCGACGACCCACGTTTACTTCAAGCCAAGAACCACGTAAAGGACGTAATTCAGCACGATATAAGACACGACGAGTACCCGGATCTTCATCACCTAAGAAAAATACACCTGGAGAACGAACTAATTGAGTAATAATGGCACGTTCAATACCATTGATAATGAAAGTACCCACATCAGTCATCATAGGAATATCGCCTAAGAAAACTTCTTGAGTTTGTTCTTCTTCAGTTTTTTTGTTGAATAAAGTTGCTTCGACATAAAGAGGCATGTCGTAAGAAACAGACTTTGTTTTTGCTTGTGAGGGAGTATATTTTGCTAAACCAAAACGATATGCACCAAATGAAAGAGACCAGTTTTTACCGGTAAAATCTTCAATGCCTTTTTCGCCGTTAACTTCTTGGAGAGATTCTAAAATGCCTTTTTCAAGAAACCATTGATAGTTATCTTTTTGTAGTTTGATAAGATCAAGTTCTGGCAAGACCTTGTGTTGTTTTCCCCAATTTTGGCGAATCGGCTGTGACATAAAGTTTTCCTTCTCTCTAATTAACTCGTACAGATCCCAAGAGGATTTTCCTCGAGAGATCTTAGGCTTAGCTTGACAGACAAAAAGAGAGACGTACTCCTGAGAGTAGTCTCTAGTTTTTCAAAACGCTTATACGGTGTGATTGTTGTGGCCAATCATTCTGCAGAATAGATATTTCTTTTTTTGTTGCTTTGCGGTAATCTGTCATTACCCCAAAGCTCCGTTATTATTTGTTATGGTTTGAAACAGAAAAACGAAAGAACGACTTTCTTTCTCAAGCCATCACGCAATAACTGGCGATTCTAACAGATTTATCTTACTTTCGCAAGTATTTATCCACGTTGGCATTATGTTGTTCAAGAGTCTGGGCAAAATGAGCCTCTCCAGCCTGATCGTGAATATAAAATAGGTCACCATTATCAATTGGATTTAGCGTAGCTTTGATTGCATCATAACCAGGATTAGCGATTGGGGCAGGAGGTAACCCTGGGAATTTATAAGTGTTATAAACTGAGGTTAGTTTTTTATCTTCTGCAGTTGGAGTTACCCACCAAGAATCTTGAGCAGAATCATAACCCTTAACATACTGCAAACTGGCATCAACTTGCAAAGCCATACCTATTTCAATTCTACGCCATAACACACCAGCTACTCTTCTCATTTGTTCATAACCCTTAGCCTCTCTTTCAACAATTGAGGCCATGGTAATAACCTGATTAAGAGAATATTTACTTGCTCCAAAATCTTTTTCCAAACCTTTAATAATTTTTTTCTCAAAAGTTTGTTTTAACATTCTCACCAATTGATCAGTAGAAATTTGTCTAGGAACCAAATATGTATCTGGAAATAACTTCCCTTCCTGACCAACAGTCAAACTAAGAAATTCTTCTTTAGAAAAAGCTTCGAGTTCTTGCTTTGCCAAACTATCAGCGATCTCTTCTCGTCTCCAGCCTTCTGGAATAGTAATCCAAAGATCATAGGTACCTTGGGTTAATTCATGAGCAATTTCCTCTGTAGACATACTAGGAGAAAGATCAAAGCTGCCTGCTTGAATCTTGTTAGCCAAACCATCTTTTTTGGCAATAAAACGTAAGGCTAAAGCATTTTTAATTAACCCAGCTTCCTGTAGACGATTAGCTATTACACCAACCGCTTGTCCTTTAGGAATTACAAAAGTTTGGGTTTGGGTTTGAGCTAAATCTAGTGGGCTAATTAAGGTTAAGAAAAACAACCAAGCAGAAATCAACATTAATCCCAAAAAAAGAGGAATTAACAAGAAAAATCTTTTACGGAAAATACGTTTTTTATGTGTCATAAACTAGGCTTTCGCTTTTGTAAGCAACCAGTGTAGCACATTGGACAAATCTTTGCCTTGCACCAAGCTAAAACACATATAAAGTGAATCAAACCTAACCTTTAAAACCAGTCTGTTCTATCCAATTTTCCAAAATCAAGGCAGCAGCAAAATGATCGATGGGGCCAGAACGAGTAGCTTTCTTTATTCCTGCCTGATTGAGTCTTTTCTCAACCTCATTCGAACTCAAAGTTTCATCAAAAAATTCAAATTCTATTTGTTCAAAAAGAGGACAAAAGTGTTTAACAAATTCCTCTGTCTTATGAGCCATTTCTCCTTCTGACAAACCAACCACCACTTTCTGAACATTTTCTTCTCTAAGTACTTTCTCCATCTCAGAACACAATGACTCATCATTGGGAATTACTTTCAAAGGAACAGCCAATGTTCCCATGGAAATAGCCAAACCAACTCTTTTGGTACCAAAATCTACTGCTAAAACCTTTGTCATAATCACCTTTTAATAACAATCCTAATTCTTCACTAATTGAGCAGTAATAACTCCGCGCCTTAAATATGTACCTTCTGGGGTACAGGTTACCAGCTTAAGTTGTCTAGTATCATAGCGTTGAGAAAGAATATACGTATCAGTTGGTTTTACTTCAGTTTTACTCTGAATAACATAAGTATATTTCACACCTTCAACAGTTAAATATATTTTGTCACCTTTTTCCAAAGTCATAATATAACTAAAAATTGAGTTATATCTTCTGGGATTACTTTCTTTAGGATTATAGAACTGACGTAGCACTGAATGACCAAAAATTACTGGAGAACCAGCTTGACCAGGTAAAGCTGTTCCAGGATATTGAATTAAGCTATGATTTAAATCAGTGCCGCCAACAGTCACAATGGCATTTTCTAATTCTAATTTTGGAATATTAAGAATATAGGTTGTGATCTGTTGAGCTTCCTGGTCTTTAACAAACTCAGGAACATCACCCTCAAACCAATTGCTTAAATTTGTGTAGTCCAAGGCTGTATTAAGAATTACTGGACCATCATTGTTTTCCGTGTTTCCAAAATCTTCAGCAGAATTACCCTGGGTATCAGCCAAAACTAAAGGTGTGGAATCTAAAATTTGATCTGGAGGAATTGGTGCTTTTAGTTCAATAGTGTTTTGAGAAACATCAGCAACATAATATGCCAAGATTGGATAAGTGGCACTGCCTACAAGACCAATTCCCATTAGCAAAAGAAAAGTGGGTAGAATTCCAGCGCCAAAACGAACAATTCTAGGAATTGCTTGGCGAAAATTTTTTTCTTTTTGCTTAACTTCAGTAGTTTCTTTTTTATCAGCAACTAAAAAACGTTGAGTGAGTTTTTCAATTTTTTTCTCGATTTTTTCTAGAGAAATACCACCCTGCAAAGCCTCACGATAAACCTTTACCAGATCCTGACGTTGACGAGCTGATAAAGATTCATTCTTTGCCTTTTTCACCAAAAATTACTTTCTCTCTTTAACAATAATAATAATTCTTTGCTTGTCATTAGGAACTTTCGAAACTAGAGCTCTAGCCAAACTTGGTTTGACTTGATATGAGGCAGATTCAATCTCTGTTCTATCAGATAACTTGCCAGAAATAGCTTCCAATGGCAAACCCTGTAGGGTTGAAATCACATTGTTGACATCAAAATCTGGCAAAGCTTTAGTACTAACACTTGCAGCCAAAACAATCTTAGCTGAACCAGTTGCCTCTTCTTTTGGTGCTGAAACAATTCCCGGCTCATCATCAACTAGAGAATAACCAGTTGGAACTTCCTCTTTAAGCAAAGACTCTATTAATGGGCGCATATCTTCAGATAAATATTTCACTGCATCAAATTTCATGGTTAATTCTAATGCCAATTGATCTGCCTCTTCACCAATTTTCCCACCATAATCAGTGCTGACCACAACTTGTTTACCAGTTAAAACAAAGTAAATACCATTGCCTGATTTATTACCAAAATCTTCTTTAGCTTTATTGAATAGCTCTGTTTTCAGATCTTTTAAAAGACCAGCTGCATCTTCAGCAGAAACAACCTTTACCTCCCTGCTTGAACCACCAGTAAATGTTTCTTTAACTGTGGCTGAATAGGTGCCGGTATCAAAATTTTCAACACTCAAATTAGTTTCTTCTACCAAATTGCCTTCTGCGCCTATCTTGGCCGCAGTTACTTTTACATCTAATTGACCATAATCTTTAACTTCGCTTGTTCCTGATTCAGTTACTGAAGCAGAAGCAACGGTAGCATCTTCATCCAAGGTAAACTGCTGACCTCCATTGGTGAAACTAGTGCCAGCAAAAAATGTTTTTGGAGAAATAGTCTTATTTAAAATCGTAATTGTGCCTTTTGCTTTTTCTCCAACTAATTTAACTCCTGTGACATCAGCTACTTTTGTACCAGAAAACTCAGCTGTCTGTAGTTCTCCTCTTAGAATCAATTTCTCTACATTTGATGTGGCAGCATAAGGATCAACTGTTATTTCTACATCCTTGGTAATTACTTTTTCAGCTAATTGCACTGTTACTTCAACCTTATATGAAAAAATCAATCCACCAACCAATAATCCAATTGAGGCCAAAACACCACCAACTATTCCACCAAAAATTACATTTTTATGAGGACTTTTTTGGTACTTTGCAAATAATCTACTCATAAAGGTTTGTTTTTTAGCCTCAACAATGCTATTTCTTTCATCTAGCTCATTTTCTTCTTTAGCTGATTTTGATAAAGAGATTTTGTGAGATTTTTCTTCTGGAAGATTAACATTAGTAATTGGAACGCCAAAACTTGTAACAACCGGTTTTTCTTCTTTTTCTACAGCAGAAAAATTATCTCCAGTTAAATCTGTTTCTACACTTTCAAAACCGAAATCTCCAGGGTTAGCTTTTTCTAATTCTCTTTTAATCGATTCTCCACCAATATTTTTTTCTGGCAACAGCCCACGCTCTTCTGCAATGGCAGCCCCACCTTGTTCAACTACGGCCTTTAAAACTTGGTTGCTAGTATATTGCTCAACTAATGGAGCTTGAATGAAAGGATGATCTTCTGTCCAGTTATAACCAATAATTTTAGTTCTAACATCTTGGAGATCCTGGTTTCCCAATACTAATGATGCCAAAACCATTTTTGCTGGTAAATAAGCTTTATTCTCATCGCTTTTATCTAGAGTAAAACGAGCTAGGCCTTCAACAATATCTCCCACTACTTCTTCTGATCTGCCAACCGAAATTTGCTGAGTAATGTCACCTTTTTTCAACAAGATCAATGACAAGGCCTTGTCTTGGATATATACCAAGATTTGGGAAATGTTTTTATCTCTAGAGATTAGATCTTGGGTTAGGGCATCAGTGACAATCACAAAACCCACTGGTTCAAGATGTAAGGACTCGGCAACTTTTTTGACAAATGGTTTTTTTTCTTTAATCAAACCATTGTCATCAACCCAATGTGGATCAAAACCGAAAACTACGTCTTCTGTTTGCTCCGAATCAGGCCCAAGTAACTCAAGGGCCTTGTCTGTAGCAATTACTCCATCATCATCATTTTCAAAAGCTATTAAGCTTGATGTTTTTTGAACAACTACTTCTCCAGCTTCAATATTCCAAAAAGCAGTTCTGACTCCAGCATCAGTAAAAATTATACAAATGAAAGAATTAGGCAAAGCTTCCTTTTCAGGTTCAGCTGCTTTTTTCTTAGCAAAAAAAGGTAAATTAATTCCCATAGATCCTTTGTGTTTGAAGGTTGTGTCACCACAACCAAAACGCCTATTTGCGTCTGCCTTAATTAAAGCAAAGTTTCGCATGGAATTAAAGAGGAGAACCAGAGAAACTAAATAGTTAAGCGAGCATAAATTCTACGCACACCTGCTGCAACAGCTTGTTCTTTAAACAACTCGATATGACCAATTTCTGCTGTATGAGTTACATGAGGGCCACCACAAAGTTCTTTGGAAATCCAATCATTGGTTGGATTAGTGCCAACAGTATAAACATTAACTTCATCTGGGTATTTTTCTACAAAAAATGCTAAGGCACCAGCTTTTAGAGCAGCTTCTTTTTGCATTACTTGTTTGTGCATAGGTAAATCTAGCTCTATCCATTTATTTATTTGATCTTCAATTTGTTTTAATTGGTCTACGGTCAAAGCTTGTGGATAAGAAAAGTCAAATCTTAAGCGTTCTACGGTGATATTGGAGCCTTTTTGTGAAACTTCCTTACCAAGGATTTGTCTTAAAGCAGCATGAAGCAAATGAGTGGCAGTGTGATATTTAACTGTTATTTCTGAGTGATCCTGTAAACCACCCTTGAATTTGCCAACTGAGGCAGTACGTGATTTGTCTGCGTGTTCTTTTTTAATACGTTGGAATGCTGTTTCAATTTGTTCTGCTAAAGATAATCCTTGAGTCTTAGCTTCTTCAAGCGATAGTTCTAGAGGAAAGCCATAGGTTTCATAAAGATTAAATGCTTGTTCTGCAGTTAGAACCTTTGTTTGTTCAAGGTTTTTTTCAAATTCTCTTAGACCTTTTTCTAGGGTACGCAAGAATTTCTTTTCTTCTTGAGCTAAAACATTGGTAATTTCATTTTGCTTAGTTTTTACCACGGGATAAGCGTCTTGATAAACTTCAATAACGCTTGGCACTAGATCAGTTAAAAACTCATGATTAATACCAAGTTTTTTACCATAGCGCACAGATCTTCTAATTAACCTGCGAACATAATATCCCTGGTCTTTGTTGCCAGGAAAAACTCCATCTGCAATTAACATTACTGCGGCTCTCATGTGATCTGCAATGACTCTAAAAGAAGTTGGGTCGGTTTTGTATGATTTGCCAGAAATATTTTCTAACAAGGTTATCATTGGTAAAAATAGATCGGTGTTAAATACATCAGGGTCTTGCATAACAGCAGCTAGAGTTCTCTCTAGGCCACCACCAAAATCAATGTTTTTTTGTGGTAAAGGTTCAAAGCCATTGTTGGTTTTTTGGTATTGCATGAAAACTGAGTTACCAATTTCCATGTAACGACCACAGTCGCAGTTGACGTGGCAAACTTCATTTTTCCAAATAGAATTTTCATGTAATTTTAGTTCTGAACCAAAATCATAAAAGACTTCACTGTCTGGCCCCCCTGGTTCGCCAATTGGCATGTTTTTAGGAGCACCAGCTCTTGACCACCAGTTTTTGTCGCCATAAGTAAAGATTCTACCGTCTTGGGCTCCTACTTGGTCTGCTTTGTTTATTACCTTAGCTTCAATTCCATGTTCAGCAAAAATTGCTTGCCAAAGTTCAATAGCCTCATTGTCTTGAGGAATTCCTAGTTCTTCATTGCCTTGGTAAACAGTTACAAATAACTTTTCTGGATCTAAGCCCAATTCTTTAGTTAAAAAATTAAAATACCAATTTAGTTGTTCTTTCTTGAAATAATCACCCAAGGACCAGTTGCCTAACATTTCAAAAAAAGTAGTGTGACGGTTATCACCGACTTCTTCAATGTCTTGAGAGCGAAAACATTTTTGTGAATCAGAAATACGAGTGCCTTTTGGATGTTTGGCTCCTAATAAATAGGTAATCATTGGTTGCATTCCAGAGCCAGTGAATAAAGTGGTTGGATCGTTTTCTGGCACCAGAGGAGATGATGGGATAACGACGTGACCGTTTTTTTCACAAAAACTTAGATATTTTTGACGTAATTGAGAAGCAGTTAGCATAGGAGAGATTATACCAGGCTCGATCAAACTCCTTTAAACAGAGTTTTTGTTTTTCTAATTCTTTTGGTAGGATTTGTTTTTGCAGCTGTTTTTTCTTGATCAGCCAAAAATAAATTTGGTTCGTGATCTTCAATTTGTTCTGAAGCTTGATCTAGGATTTCTTTAAAAATTCCCCAAAGGTCTTGTTCTGCATCCTCGATTGTTCCTTCAGCTAACAAGTCTTTAGCTGCAATACGCCAATGATCTTTTAGGTCTTCGCGAAGTTTCTCACCTTCATCGGTACCAAATAGATACATAGCGATAGCTCCCGCAGCCATGCCAGCAGCAAAACCAGTCATAAAGTTCTCTTGCGAGTAACTATTTTTTTTTGGTTTCATTTCTTCTTTGAGTTAACCAACCTGTAAAAGATTCAAATACTTTAACTCCTGTTTGTAAGCCAGAGGCTAGGCCTCCTAAATTTTGCAATGGTGAGATTAAAGAATTAATCTTTGCTTCTGCCTGGTCTAAAGTTGTATTGACTTTGTTCAAAGTCTTTTTTACTTCTGCTAATACTAAGATTATTTGAATACCAACTACTGAGAGAATGATTGTTAAAATAATCGAAATAACTACTAAAACTGTCGGTAAAATATTTTCCATAAAAATCTCCTTGTTCTTCTATCGTACCTGAAAAAAAATATTCCTCAAAGTCTAAAACCTGACGAAGACAGTTCGTTGTTCGGTATTCTTTTTTTCCTGGCGATCAGTGGCTTCAATTGTAATAGTGGACATGCCTTCATTGGGTAGGGTGATATTAGTTTCAAAACTGCCATCTGCTTGAACAGAGACTGGTTGAGAATTAACTAAGATTTTTGCTTCTGGTTCCGTAACTCCTTGAACTAATATTTGAGCAGAGACAACTGCGTTTTCAGCTGGGCTAATAATCGAGATTTTTGGAGGTGAAATAAAAGAGTACCAGCGCAAAACGATATAGGTGAAGATAGCTAAAAATACTCCAACACCACCAAATAAAACAAAGCGAATTGATGAGTTTGCAGAGCCTCTCATTACTGGCTTGAGGAATTCTTGAGGAACTAATTTTCCTTTGGCGCTTTCCATGAAGTCTCTACGAAGTAATGCTAGCATTGGTTCTGGGTCGAATTGCAAGATTCTGGCATAGGCCTTGATGTATCCTTTGACAAATACGGCGGCCGGTAGGTCTTTAAAGCGATTTTCTTCCAAAGCATGAAGAAACACTTCTTTGACTCTGATTTCTTGAGCCAATTGAGATCGAGAGATATGACGCTTTTCGCGCTCTAGTTTTAAAAGTTCACCAACAGTTTTTGTTTGTTGAATCATGTTTTTATGAAAGCAGTTCTCTCACTATTTTTGCCACCATAGAGCCATCTGCTTTTCCAGCTACTTTTTTCATTACCATTCCAGTTACTGGTCCTGGTTGAGCGTTGGGTGTAGATTGCACTATTTCTTCAACTATTTTTCTTAGTTCTTCTTCGCTCATTTGAGCTGGTAAAAATTTCTCTAGAACAGCTAGTTTGATAGCAGCTTCTGCCACCAAATCTTCTCTGCCACCATTTTTATAGTCGTTGGTAGCGTCTTTCCATTGCTTGATCATGCGAGCAATGATTTTTTGCACCCCAGCATCATCTTGTGGGCCATTGTCAATTTCAAAGTTTTTTAGTTCAGAAAGAATTAAGCGCAATGTTCCGAGAGTGTCTGCGTCATGAGCGCGCATTGCATCTTTCATTTGTGTAGTTAGATCATCTTTTAATGACATAATTCCTTTCGTTTATAGCAATGATCACATTATATACGTTTTTTTAAATTTTCTTGAGACAGCGTAGGCAATTGCAAAAAAGTGATTTATAATACCGACCATTAACAGGGCGATTAGCTCAGCTGGTTAGAGCGCACGATTCACATTCGTGAGGTCAGAGGTCCGAATCCTCTATCGCCCACTTTACCGTCATAATTTTATGTTATTTCTTTAAGTTAGTGCTAAAAACTTTCAACCTTTTAATAGAAAAAATCTTTCCACCATGTTGCATAATTTGCCAACAAGAAAATTATTCTTTTTGCCAACAATGCCAAAACAAAATTGATTTTATTTACTTCACTCCAAAATTACCTAGCTTACAAAACTTTAAAATTAATTTTCTAATCCTAGGTTTTTATACTCCACCACTCTCAACTGTAATTAAAACATACAAATATCGAGGAGTTTACAAACTAGCTCCAGAATTAGCACAAACACTTTATAAACACTTGAAATTTTCCAAAAACATTGACTTTATCACTGCAATTCCACTTCATCCAAAGAAAAAAATGCAAAGAGGTTTTGATCAAACTGAATTAATTGCCCAAGAACTAGCAAAGCTAATTAATAGACCGTATCTACCAATTTTAAAGAAAAATTTTCATACCAAAAATCTTGCTTCCACTACTGATGAAAAAACTAGAAAAAAACTAACTAAAAACATGTTTTCACTTTTACCAAATATTGAAATTAAAAACAAAAATATTCTTCTAATTGATGACGTTATCACCAGCGGCAACACCTTATCAACTGTACTTAAAATTATTTACCCTTTAAAACCAAGTTCGATTAACTTTTGCGCACTAGCTCATGAGGGATGAATCACTGGGAGGACCTATTTCTATTAAATACCCTGATTGCCAAGCAATAGAATATCTTTGCAAAGAAATAAAACTTTGAATAAGCAAACCATATCTTTCTGGCCGATGACTAATTTCTCTTTGAATTAAATGAGCAAACATTTCTATGGTTGGCAATTTTTGAACAATAAACTGTTTAATCAATTTATAGCCAGCTTCATCATTAAGAATAATCGGTTCTTCATCATTTTCTAGATAAAGCTCAAAAATTAACCCTTTTTCTATTCCTATTTCAACTAACTTCAAACCAGGATTAGCTTCAGCACTATATTTCTCAGCTATTTCAGCTTTTGTTAAACCTGGATAATTAGCTTTTATCTTAATATTGCCCATGCTCACACCATCTTTATCAGCAGCTCCAAAAGCAATGTTCCACATAGCATCAAATGGTTTTTGGTATCTAGAAAACAATTCATTTTTCATTTCCATATCATTTAATTCATCTCCAGCCCTAGATGGTTTATAACAAGCTACTCCATTGGCAGTAAAAGCTACATCAGAAGCATAAAAAACCAAATCCTTATTTTCTGGCCACTCTGGCTGAAAAAGTTTTAATAAACGATGTAACTTAAACTTAACCGCTTCAAAAGGATCTTCTCCAGCTGGTTCCTCCTGATAACCTATTTCCTCGGTTGGCTTTTCTGGGTCAATAAAATCTATTTGTTCTGGATCAAAACCCAAAAGAGCTATTATGATTGGAGTGAGCTCTTTTCTTCGACTAGCGATAATAAGAGCTATTGTTTCTGGAGAAAAAAATGGTTGTTCAGTCATTGCTTTTATTAATAAAAGAGCACCTGCTTACTTTCGGCTCGGCTTGGTGTCCATCCTGGCCTTTTTTCCAGGAATCGTTACTTGGGAGCGAAAGCAACTAGGTGCCCTCGCAATTTCTGTGAGTTGATTATAACAAATAAATCACTTCAGTTAAATATAGTTTTTAGGGCGGTGTTGAAACACCGCCCTAAGGTTAGATCTTGGTAAGCAAAACTACGATCGCAAAGATCACAATTCCGCCGACCAGAGACCAGAAAATGAGCCAGCCAAATACAATGGCCGGGAATAGCAGGGATATTGCTACCCCAGCTATGGCTGAAAAAACAGCCCAGATGAGAATGAAGTAGATTACATTCATTTTCTCAGCTCCTTTGTCTCCTTAGTGATCCAATGATCGTCGCCAATGACACACCATTGCCAAATAACCTAAGGATTATTTGGCCATGAGGTATCAGAAAAAAAGAGATCTATTATTATACACTAAAATATTGAAAAATATAATATATATAGGATATTGATTAAAACTTTATTTACCTTCTTATCTTGATTAATTATCAAATAAACTATATAATGATTACAGTTATGGGGATGTATTGCATCGACGTAACCGCTCTTTACCAATTGCAGACCATCTTTGACTAAAAGATGTAAAAAAGAGTCAAACAATTACAACTGCCAAATCAATGCGCAGCACAGTTGCTAACTTCGTGAACGAAGCCGTCGCCGGTTTCCAATCAATGTTTGCAGCTCCAGCTAAGCTTTACGCTTAACTAGGCATCTATGAAGACTCTCTCACTGACGGAACTTCATAGGTGGAAACACAGTCCGTGTGCAAAGTAATGCCATTGCACAGCATTACTCCAAGAATTTGTGCAGGTTTTTTAAGAATGGTTTGAAAGTATTTCCACTTAAAAAACAACCAAAAATTTTCTAAGTCTGTAGAAGTTGGCGAAACGTGAGTTAACGGACGGGGGTTCATTACCCCCCATCTCCACCATAATTATTTAAGATCTAAACACCGACAACGGTGTTTATTTCGTCCCTAAGCCCCTTCGCCTTTTGCGCAATAACCTCCAGATAATTCTTCTGACCATTTGCTTCACTAGGAAAGACTATGCCCCTAGAAGAATTAACAATAGCACCAAGCCCATTGCGCTGAAAAAACACCCTAATATCTTGCACTGAACCTCCCTGAGCACCAACCCCAGGAACCAAAAAGAATGAATTGGGAAGAAGCTTTCTTAAAACAGCAGCCTGCTTAGGAAAAGTTGCACCAACCACCGCACCAACATTTGAATATTCACCAACCGAAAGCTTTTCTTGTTGAATATGCTGCTGCAACATTTTTGCTAAACGCTCGGAAATAGTTTCACCATCAACCACAAGATCTTGCAAATCCTTGCTACCAGGATTAGACGTCTTTACTAATACAAAAATACCATTCCCAAATTCTTGAGTAGTTTTAATCAAAGGCGCCAAACTATCTTCACCCAAAAAAGGATTAATAGTAACAGCATCAACATTAAAAACTGAAGTCTTAGAACTAAAAACTTTTGACTGACCAATAAAAGCATTGGCATAGGCCTGCGCAGTAGAATCAATGTCACCCCTCTTAGCATCAGCTAAAACCAATAGGCCGTGTTCATGAGCAAACCTGACTGCATCATCAAAAGCCATTAAACCAGGAACGCCGTATTGCTCATAAAAAGCTAATTGTGGCTTAATCACTGGAACAAAAGGTGCTACTGCAGCAATCACCTCACGATTAAAATTTTTAATTGCCTCACCAGCTGCTTCCAAAGTTTCGCCATATTTATTAATTGCATTTTGTTTAATTATTTCAGGAAGCAAATCCAATCTTGGATCCAAACCAACACAAACCCTAGAATTCTTATCAAGAATAGCGGCAACAAGTTTTTGTGCAAACATAATTAATTCCTATCTCTGATACTTTTGTTCCCAACCCTTTGGATCATTCATCCAATCCAACATAACTTGTTTTTGATCTGGCTTAATCTTGCCATTCTCAATACCAACATCAACAATAGTTGGAAAATCTACCAAACTCAATAACCTAGCTTTGTGCTTTGAAAACTCCTCTGCTGCCACAGTAAAACCATATTCACTAATAGCAAAACAAATCTCAACCTTAGCCCCAGCTTCCCTAAGTGATTCAATAGCCGCCAAACTACTGAGTCCAGTAGAAACATGATCTTCTACCAATAGCACAGTCTTACCAGCCACATCACCGCCCTCAACCATTTTCTTTGTACCATGATCCTTTGCTTGTTTTCTCACAAAAACTGATGGCTTATTCATTGCAAAAGCCAATCCAGCACTATGAGGAATACCTGCTGCTTCTACTCCAGCAATCACATCAAATTCAATATTTTTCTCTGCAATTAATTTAATAAAACTTTCGATAATCGTATGCCACTGCTTGGGATAAAAGGGAAATCTACGATTATCCAAATACACTGGTGATAAAATTCCAGACTTAAAACGAATTGGGGCATCAGGAACAAACCCAACCGCCTTAATATCAAGTAAAGCCTTAGCAACAGCTCTAGAAACAAACACATTCTTATATGAATCATTTTTCATAAAAAAATCCCACTACTTAGAGTGGGTTCCCTTCTTTAATGTTTTTTTTATTTTTACAAACTTCCATAATCAAATACAAATTAAAAAAGATAAGCGGCAAAATTTTACTCAACACCAAAACACTCCAACCGCCATCAGTTACATAATGCCCTTTTGTACCTATCTGAAATAAATACATTAAAAAAAATGGGGTTGGCAAAATATTTAACACAGCCAAAACTTTAGCAGTTTTTTCTTTAAATAAATCATCAAAAATAACACCCAAAGCCAATAATGTTCCTACAGTAGTGTAATGATATTCAAATACCAAATCATAAAATAAAAGGTAAAAAGAAGTCATTAAAAAAGCAGTTTTCCAAAGACTAATTTTATATTTCCATTGTAAAAAAATAATCATTAGCAATGAAAAAATCTTAAGATAAATACCATATTTCAAATAAATACCCAACTCCCAAAACCTCAAAAGTGAGTCTAAAGTAAACACTCCTGGAGGGCCACCTATCGGCTGACCAATTCTAATAATTAAATTAGTCAAATAATACTGACCAGCTCCATTTAATAAAAATGGCAATGATAAAAAGATAAACATCAAAACACCTAAAACTGCTATCTTAGTTTTTTTCTGCAACACCAAAACTGGCAACCACAAAATAGTAATGGGTTTAACCATAAAAGTTAAAACCAAGCCAAGAGCAGCCAATAAATCATTCTTTAAAAATAAAAAGAAAATAACAATACCTGCATCAAGCAAAAAATGATATTGACCGTTCCACATTTCTAGAGCCTGAGGGAAATTTGCTAAGAATAAAAACAAAGCAAACATCAAATTTTGCTTATTAGTTTTTGCTAAAACCATTTTTTTATAAATCAACCAAATCAAACTAAACTTAACCAATAAATTAAATATTCTCCACAACAAAAAAGCTGTCATTGGCGAAAAAAACTGCAAAAACCCTCCAACCACAAAAGTAAAAAATGGATGATAAACATTGGTATTACCAAAAAAATAACTACTTTCACCAGCAATAGTTTTTCCAGTCAACTCACCACCATTCAAAAAAGCATAAGCACCATTGGGCACTTGGAAAAAATCAATTCCCTGGTATTCATGAACATTACCATGGGGGAAAAAAAAGAAAAATGGCTTTTGAGTTAAAGCAAAAAGAAAAAAACTAAATTGAAATAAAATGGCTAACCAAAATAAAAATCCTAGAGAAGATTTACTTATCTTGGTCCACATTACTCTCCCATGCCTTGTGTTGAATTCAAATATTCTTGAATTTTAGCAGTATAAACATCTCTTGGCTTACTACCTTCTTGAACCCCAATAAAACCAGCTTCATAAAGCTGATCCATGATTCTGGCAGCACGAGCATAACCAACAGCTAATTTTCTTTGAATTAAAGAAGCTGAAGCTTTATCAGCCTTTGAAAATAAACGAGCCGCTTCACCAAATAAAGGATCACGATCTTCACCATTTGTTCCACCAGATCCACCACTAATAGTACCAATCTTATATTTTGTTGTAATCTCTTCTTGATAATCAGGTTTTTGACCCTGAGATCTTAAGAAATCAACTAAAGCCTTAGTTTCTTTTTCAGAAATATAAGTACCTTGAACACGAACTGGTTTTGCCTTATCTGGTGGTAAATACAACATATCACCGCGACCTAGTAACTTTTCAGCCCCAGGACTATCCAAAATAACACGAGAATCTGTTTGAGAAGAAACATTAAAAGCAATACGAGTTGGAATATTAGCTTTAATTAAGCCAGTGATAACATCCACGGAAGGACGTTGTGTTGCCAATACTAGGTGAATACCAACTGCACGAGCCATTTGAGCAATGCGAGTAATACTCTCTTCTACTTCGTTTGGAGCAAAAAGCATTACATCAGCCAACTCATCAATCACAATCACAATACTTGGCATTGAAATTAAACCAGCCAACTCATTGTATGAATCTATATTTTTAACTCCAACTTCTGCCAATAACTTATAACGATCCTCCATCAAACTTACTGCCCACTTCAAAGCTGAAACCACTTTACTTGGCTCCACAATTACTGGAGTTAATAAATGAGGAATATCATTGTAACCAGTTAATTCAACTCTCTTTGGATCAACTAAAATAAATTTAACCTCAGCTGGAGAAGCTCTGAAAAGAATAGAACTCATAAAAGCATTAATAGCTACTGACTTACCTGATCCAGTAGCACCAGCAATTAAAACGTGAGGCATTTTAGAAATATCTGCCACCACCGGTTTACCGCCCACATCAATACCAAGAGAAACAGCCAATTTTGATTTATGCTGTTTCATAGTAGGAGAAGCTATCATTTCTTTCAAAGTAACAAACTCTGCAGAATGATTGGGAACTTCAATACCCACCAAAGATCTTCCAGCAATAGGTGCCTCAACACGAATCTGTCCAGTTGGAGCGGCTAGAGCTAGAGCCAAATCCGTAGATAAACTAGTAATTTTTGAAAGACGAGTGCCTTCGGTAATCTTTAAAGCATATTGAGTAACAGCAGGACCACCATTAACCTCATCAACTCTAGCCTTAATACCAAAGGAATCCAAAGTGTTTTCAATGATATGCGCATTAGCTTTCACATCACCACGTTGAGCTTTACCACCAGGTTTATCAGACAAAATACTAAGAGGTGGATATTCCCAAACCGCTGGTCTACTGGCCGGCAACATATCTGTTTGACGCAATAAATTACGACCTTCTACTGGCATTACCTTCTTATTATTAGAATCTTCAACCTTATCTTTGCTTTGGACAGGAAGTTCTTTGGGCGACATTAAAGCACCAGTTTGTTCTTCTGTTGCTCGCTCTCTACCATCATTAATAGTCAGCTTCTTACCAGGCATACCAGGCAACTTGAGTTTAGGAATACTAAAACCTTTTTTATCAGCAAAAAGACCAGCTGTTTCAGTTGCAGCTTCTTTAGCGTCTTTCTTGCGCAATAACCATTTGATAGCTTCAACCAATGACCAGCTAGACATTACTAAAAATCCAATTATTCCAAAGGAAATAAAGAAAATAACAGTACCAGTAGAACCAAGTAATACAGCAAAATTACTATATAAAGATTTACCAATTTCTCCAGTCTTCCCTAGGCCTAAAAAGGAAAACATAAGTAATAAAGTACCAAGCAAAACATGTGGCTTAGACCAAACCCATTTTGCTCTGAGCATAGCCAAACCAGCAGAGATAAAAACAAATGGCAAAAACATCATTGCCAAGCCAAGTTTCAAACTAAGAAAAGTGTTTACTTGTTGCAGAACAACACCTTGTCCTGCAAAAGAAACCATAATCAAAACACCTAAAGTCATTAAAAAAACCGCTCCAATAGAATGTGTTGTTTCTGTTGGAATCGTTAATTTTAATTGATTTTTTTTATTGCGTTTACGTTTCTTACCCATAATTCAAACTCCCTGACTAGGAAGCTCAGCTTTAAATGTTATAGGATACTTTCATTGCTTTGTCAAGCAACAGCACAAACACTAGCTTTGTGCCTGGTAAAACTATATCACAGCCAGCCGGACGCTTACACGTCTAAAATTACTGGAATAATGATTGGTTCTCGACGAATAACCTTGTAAAGTTTCTTTGAAAGCTGTCTCTCCAGCAAAGAAGCAACATCTTCATCTGTTTTTGCTTTACGACCGTCTTTCTCAAGAATCTCGACTGTTTGTAACTTGATAAAATCAATTACCTCAGTAGCTTCTTTAACAAAAACAAAACCTTTAGAAACTACATCCATTTTGCTTAAATCTAATCTTCCATTTATACGTGGCAAAATCAAAACAATCATGCCAGCTTGAGACATTGAGCGTCGATCTGATAAAACGGTTGGTCCTACATCACCAATACCAAGACCATCAACTGTTCTAGGTTTAATAGAAATCTTATCAACAACTCTAACTTCTCCATCCTTTAAACCTAAAACCTCTTCATGACCGGGAATCAAAGTAAACCCTTTTTTATATCCCAAAGACTGAGTGACATACTCCTTAAATTTAGCTCTATGACGATCCTCTCCACCGATAGGCATAACAAACTTAGGATGAAGTAACTTTACCACTTCACGTTGTTCCACCGCACTAGCATGGCCTGATTTATGCAAATCATGATTAACATCAGGATAAATCACTGTAATACCATTACTTGCCAATTCATTAATGGCTCGGTAATAAGGAATTTCATTTCCAGGTATCACATTGGCTGAAAACACTACCTTATCATCTGGCAAAATCTGAACCTGACGATGTTCACCGTAAACAGCCCTGATTAGAGATGAACCCTCTTGACCCTGACTTCCAGCGATCATAATACAAAGTTCTTTATCTCGATATTGATCCATATCTCTTTTATCAATCATTACACCATCTGGCATTTGCAATTTATTTAAATCCATAGCAATCTTGACGTTTTGCTCAACAGATCGACCAATAAATGCTACTTTTCTACCCAATTTTTTAGCTGCATTAACTACCTGTTGAATACGATGAATATGAGAACTCATTAGGGTAATAATATATTTACCCTTAGTATTAAGCATCAGCTTTTCCAATTCTGGACCAGTCTCTGATTCAGATTCGGTGCGGTCGAGATTTTCTACTCTCAAACAATCTATTAAAGCCAAAGTAATACCTTTATCACCCAATTCTTTCATTGTAGCTACATCTGTTTTTACCCCATCAATAGGATGTTCATCTAGCTTGAAATCTGAGCCATGATAAATAACTCCTTCTGGGGTATTAATAACCAAATGTTTTGTATCAGGGACAGAGTGAGTAACTGCCAAACTCATTACGGTAAAATATTTACCATACTGAACTGGTTTAAGATCTTGAAAAACATTGATTTCAGTTTCAATACCTACATCCTGAAGTTTCTTATTGATAAAACCAACAGTCAAAGGAGATGCCCAAATCATTGGCATGGTTTCAAATTCTGGCAAAACATATGGCAAAGCGCCCATATGATCTTCGTGACCATGAGAAATGGCAATGCCAACTACTTTTTTACCCTTGGCAATTTCCTCATGAAGATATGATGTGTCTGGAATTAAAGTATCAACTCCAGGCATATATTCATCTGGAAAACCAATACCACAATCGACAATTAGAATCTCATCTTCATATTCATATAAATACATGTTTTGGGTTACTTTTCCTAGGCCACCCAATGGCACCAAACGTAATTCAGACATAATTTCCTTTCGAAATTAAAATAATATTTCTTTTATTCCTTGTTTAAGACTTTCCGTTCCTCTTTGCTCTTTTATCCAAGTAAGAATCTTGGGAATTTTTTTAAAATCAGCAATGAATGACTCCATCATTCTACTAGATCTTAAGGCTGCTGCGGGATGGTACATTGGTAAAACAAAAATATCCACTCCTTCCCACTGAACCTTATGCAATCTGCCATGAACTGCTGATATTTTAACTTCTGGCAAAAATTTAGCCATACTAAAACGACCTAAGGTAACAATTATTTCAGGCTTTAAGATCTCTAGCTCCTGATTAAGATATGGTCTATATGCCGCAATTTCAATAGGAGTAGGATCTCGATTTTCTGGAGGCCTAACTTTAACAATATTGCTAATAAAAACTTTAGCCGGGGGCAAACCAACTTCTTCCAAAACTTTTCTTAATAACTTGCCAGAACGACCAACGAATGGACGACGCTGCAAAGCCTCTTCTCTACCAGGAGCCTCACCAATACACATTATCTTCGCCCGAGAATCTCCTTCACCATGTACAATATCTGTTTTTTGAGTAGCAAGAGGTAATGTTTTGTAAGCAGCTTCTAGTTTTTGCTGTAATTCCTCAAGTAAACCTGCATTATCCATAACTGTATGTTATCACAAAAGGGAGCCTTACGACTCCCTTTTTTATTTCTTTTTGTTTTACCAAAACTTATTCAGTTAAATCTTTTGCAAGTTTAACATTGTTGTAAGTAGTCTTAGCTGCTGTTTCAATGAAATCATCAGCCAAGTCAGTTAAATCATCAGATGCTTTATCCAAAGTATCTGCCATTTCACCATAAGAGTAAGCAGAAATTTTTTCTACTTCACCCATTTGAGCTAACAATTTATCTACTTTTGCTATATCTTCAGCAGACATTTGCTCTGGCACATCTTGCAAAGCAGTAACCACTGATTGATAAGTTTCTTCATCTAAGCCTTGGTTCTTTAGCTCAGCGAGAAGTTGTGTTTTAGTTGGTCCCATATTTGTTCTCCTTTAAAAATATTTTCTATTATTTAGCAAATCTACTCAACCAACCTCTTACTCCTGAAAAACTGGTAGCGTTTTGAGCAGCCTGTTGTTGCTTGGTTCTCTTTTCTTGAGCTTCCTGCTTTAATTTATCAGCAGCAGTCACAACTTGATCGCCATCTGTTTCTTGACTCTCATTGATAAGCTGATTAGCTGTCTCCAATAGAGATTTAACACCCTCAGCGGGGCTTTCAAAGCAGCGAGTTTTAGTTCGACGACTTTAGCTTCTGCTCTAGCTGGAAGACTATCAATAAAAGCTGATAGTTGGTCCATCTTAGCAGCGGCTTTGTTAGTAATATCATAAGCACCTTGGATAACGTCTGCTTTAGCTTTTTCAATACCCATTTCAGCCTTGGTTCTTAGACTATCAGCGCCATCAACCAATTTACCTGGCCAAGAAGCAACTTCACCAGCTCCTTTTTTAACACCATCCCAAGCAGCTGCTCCAACTTCCTTTACTTTAGCCCAACGAGCACCCCAAGTCTCTCTACTTTGCTGACGCTTGGCATCACGAGCTTCTTGACGTGCTTTACCAGCATCTCTAGCATCAAATGACTTTTCAGCGGCTGCTCTTGCTGACTCAGAAGAGTAACTCTTTAGTACGTCTCCCTTTAAAAATGGTTTATTTGCTTCTCCCATATTTTCCTTTAACTTTTAGTTACTTTATTACTACTTATTCAATCCAGATCGGTATTTTTTTAATAAATTCAAAGCAAAACCAATACCACCAGTATTGCTCTTAGTTTCCATAGTAGCAGGTGCTTGAGTTGGTCGCAATGAGCTTAATGCATCAATATAGAAATCTACTTGGTCTGACTCAGCACTAGGCACTCTACCTTGTAATAAATCTTGAAGACTGTCAGCTCCATCACTTACTGAAGTTCCAGAAGATACTGTTTGTTTACTAGAAAAATCTTCCAATAAGGACAAAAGCTCATCAACTTGAGAAGCTCCTGAATCTCCATTATCTACAAAAGAATTAAGCATTTCTTCTAATTCTTTGATTGAATTATTACTAACAGTTTTTGCAACTGGAGCAGCAGCTCCACTCATCCTAGCTGAAACTTGAGCTTCAACTTCAGTTTTAATATATGCTTGTAACTCTGTAGCTAACTGAGCAAAAGCTTTTTGAAATATTTGATCATTCATATTTTTCTCTCTCAATAAATCACTGTTAAAAATTATATTCTTTTAGAGTTTTAAAAAAAATGTCTCAAAAAGTATCTTTCTAATACTTAGGCATGAATATTTTGGCATTTTCCTTAGTAATCACTACCTTATCAAAACCACGCTCAACAATAATACGCACTACTTTACGTACTGCTCCCTGCAATGTTCTTTGCAAAGTACGAATACCCATGTCATAACCCAAAGGACGAGTGATAATTGGCCAAACATCTTCATGTAAATCAAATTGCTCTGGTCTTAAACCTGCATCAGTCAATAAACCTGGCAATATATATTTCTTAGCAATTTGAATCTTCTCATTATCAGTGTATGAAGGCATAGAAATCTTTTCCATACGATCCATAACAGCAGTAGCAATCTTAGTAGTATTGTTAGCAGTAGCTAAGAAAATAGCATGACTTAAGTTAACTGGATAATCGATATAAGTATCTGTAAAAGCATTATTCTGAGCAGGATCAAGCAACTCAACTAAGACACCCATAATATCCATATTAGCTTCTTCAGCTCCACGATCAATTTCATCTAACAAAATAACTGGATTACGAACACCAGCTTCACAAATTCCTTTAATAACTCTTCCTGGCTCTGAACCAAGCAATAAGCGTGAATTACCACGAAGTTCTTTTGCTGATCCCATACCACCAAAAGGGATGCGCACCAACTGACGACCCAATGCCTCAGATAACGAATAGGCAAAAGTAGTTTTACCTGTACCCACCAAACCAACAAGCAACAGAATAGGAGCTTTAAATTCTTCCCCGGGAGCTTGTTTGTTGCGTAAATTTAAAATAGAGATATATTCCAAAAAACGATCTTTAACTTCCTGCATACCATAGTGATGTTTATCAAAAACAGCCTTAGCTTTTTCAATATCAGTCACGTCTTGAGATTCTTTTAGCCAAGGAATTTGGAGCACCCAGTTTACATAACGAGAAACTTTTTCATATTTTTCATCATAACTACCAAGTTCAACACTACGCTCAAGAGAAACAATCTCTTTTTCAACCTTACCCTTCATATCCTCTGGAAGGGAAGCTTGAATTGCCCTGTCACGAAGGTCTTTAATTTCTTGCTGAAGAATGTGTTTATAGTCTGTCATGGGCAGCTGGCAGTTTTACTCCAACTCTGTTGGTGGAGTCTCAACTGAATCTATCTCTTCTGGAAGATTCGAGACAGGCAGAACCTGCTGTGTTACTACTCCCAGACCAATTAAAAACATACCGGCCATTACCATTAAAAAAGTATTCGCTACTCCACCAGTTGCAGGTAGGGTTGCGGTACTACTCTCGGTAGCACCACCAACACCAGTGGTAGTGGTAGTTGTGGTAGAAGAAGTGCTTGTAGTAGTAGTGGAATTAATTAACAAAATATAGTCCAAAGATTCCAAATTAGAAGCCAACTTCAATGGATGGGCACTGGCTGTTAATGCAGTAATCGGCGTATAGCTCCAATCACCGGCAGAATCTGCTAGCACTGCTACCGTTAAATCATCAATTGTAATATCGATCGTAGCATCTGGAGAAGCTTTACCAATTAAAGTAGGAGTTGTATCTGTCGTGCTAATACTAATTAAAGCACCAACAGAAGTACCGCCAGCACTAATTAGCTGCAAAGTTGCTGCCATAGCAACAGCTTTTACACTAAATAAAATTACCAAAAACAAGATAGCGATACGCAAATATCGAAACATAAAACTACTATACATTAAATCATGGAAACAAAACAACCCGTCAATATAGATCAAAAATTAGTAGGGGTTTTACCTTCAATCATTTCCCTACCAAGTAAACCAGTTTGAGCACCAAAATATCTAATTACCGAACCAGCATTTCTAACACCCCATTCCACAGATTTTTTTGGTTCCAAGTGCAAATATTGAGCTGCTGAATAACCAGTAGCAAATGCATCACCAGCTCCAGTGTCATCAACTGACTTTGCTGTTGCTCCAAAAAACTTTAATTCTTTATTTCCATGAATATATACTTCACCGCCTTCAGCACCCTTGGTAACCACAATTTGAGGAATTTCTTTAATTAAATCAGCTTGCTGATCTTTTACCAAATCCCATTCTTTACTATTCAAAAACAAAACCATACAAGGAAGCTCACTGACCTTTAACTCACCACTAGCCAACAATGCCAATTCTTGCTTGCCCGGATTCCAAGATAAAACAGTCTCTGGATGAATCTTTACTAATTCAAAAATTCTACGCAAAGCCTCCAATCTTCCAGCAATACTAGAGAGATGGATCCAACGAGCTTGGGAAACCCAATATGGAGGAATATCATAGGAATCCAGCTGAGAAGCTGCTCCTCGATGAACTAGAACTGTTCTACTACCATTTTTATCAACCAAAATTACTGAGCCACCAGTTGTTTCTTGTTTTTCTTTAACTAAAAGCTGGGTATCAACTTGCTCTTTTTGCAAATTACGTACAATCATTTCTGCAAAATCATCCCTACCAATTTCACTAATCAAAGCTGCTTTAAAACCTAATCTAGAAAAACCAACAGCAGAATTAGCTGCTCCACCACCAATCCTAGAAACAAAACTTTCCATTTCAACTTTATCACCCTGAATAGTAAATCTATTTTCACCATTGAGATTTTCAACATCAAATTTTTCAGAATGAATAAATATATCAACCAAAGAAGAACCAATAGAAATGAAGTCGTACATATTTAAAATAGTTTACTCTGATTCGGTTTGACGAGGCAACCTACAACGAGTAGCCAGTTCTGACTCAAACTCATTCAATGCCTCAATTAATTCTTGTTCATCTCGAGCAATTTTATAAACTTCATGCTCCTTTTCTCCAATAAAAAAATTCTCACTAATTACTCGCATTACCTCATGCCAAAAATCACCATATAAAATCATGGGTTTATGATTACCATAATATAAATGACCAAGTAGCCAAGCAGTAGCCCATTCACTCAAAGTACCAGTTCCACCCTGAACACATATAAAAGCATCAGATTGATCCATCAAACCAAACATACGCTCAATATAATTAGTTGCTTTAATTTCTTTGTCTGGCTTATTCTCCCCATCAGCACCCTCAAACTCTGGCATATCTTTTGGGTTTAGAGTTACTGTTAAAGTCTTACCGCCAACTGACTGAGCTCCAAGTGTTGCAGCCAGCATTGTTCCTGGACCACCACCATCTACAACTACTTTCCCGTTATATGCTAAAAAACGAGCTATTTTGAAAGTTTCTTGATAAAGAGGGTGCATCTCATCAACATCAGCGCTACCAAAAATTGCCACCTTTTTAATCGTACAAGTTGTTTTAATATGAGGAATAGTCAGATTACTTTTGATCATGAATTTATGGTAACAGATTTTTAGCTACTCACCTAGTTGAAGGTAATGAGAATATTGTTCACAGAAATCAGAAGCTTGCCAAAGAGTACTACCAATAGCAAAAGAACTAATACCTAATTTAATTATTTGTGGCAAATATTCTTCTGTTACACCACCGTCAAAGATTATTTCTGGAAAATTTTCTTGCTGACGCTCTAAACGGTGAATTTGAAAAAAATCCTCAATTTTTTCGAAAACAAAAGGCACTAACTTTTCTTCCTGAAAACCCGCTTGAATACCCATAAATTGCACAATATCTAATTGATTCACAATACCTTCATCCAGAGCCTCCAAGTCAGTATAGGCATCAAGAGACAAACCAACTTTTAAATCCATTTTCTTAACCTCTGTCACAAAATCCTGCTGATAAGTCATGCGTTCAACCTGAGCAATAATTGCTCTTAAAGGCAAATGTTCTCTAACCGTGGCTATTTCCAAAATGGTATCCATTGGTTCTTCCACCATTAAATGCAAATCTAACTCCAAATCACCAAAATCAATTTCCAATAAATTATGTGGAGAAGCAGTAATATTATCTGCAAAAAAACCATCAATGATATCAATCTGCACAATCTCAACATCTGGACAAGACTTTGCTTTGTCTACTTGTTGCTGGATTGTTTCTAAGGAATCAGTTAAAACTGCTGGATAAATTTTCATGACATTTCCTCTTCATAATTTGCAATTTGACCAATACGCCTAGCATGGCGAGATTCACCTGAAAATGGAGTATTTAGAAAAGCCTCAACAATCTTTTTAGCTTTTTCTGTAGAAGCAACAAAATCTGCCCCAAGAACTAAAATTTGGGCATCATTATCTGTTTTAGCATGACTAGCTTCTTTTTCATCAGAAGCAGCTACTGCTCTTATTCCCTTCACCTTATTTGCAGCGATAGTAGCTCCACCTCCAGATCGACATATTAGAATGCCAACCGAATTGGCTTCTTGCTGAACTTTTTCCGCCACATTAAAACTTATTTCTGGATAATCATCTCCTGGATCTAAAAAATCAGCACCACAATCTTCTACAAGATGTTTCTTTTCTTTAAGAAAAGAAATTAGAGTATTTTTTAAATCATAGCCACCGTGATCGGCGCCAATAAATATTTTCATAGGCCAAGCTCCAATCTTACTTCTTCTGACATCATATCAGGCACCCAAGGGGGATCAAAGGTTAGAACTATTTCCACATCTTGTTCAACATCATCAACTATACCAAACATACTTTGACGAACCATATCATCAATGATTGGTGCCAAAGGACATCCTGGAGAAGTTAAAGTCATGGTAATTTTGACTTTTTCAGCTTTTTTGAGTTCTATTTTATAAATCAAACCCAAACTCACAATATCAACCTGTAATTCAGGGTCTATTACTGTTGCTAATGCTTGACGAATTATTTCTTCAGTTAAAACCATATTTCTTGCATTATAACTGCTGTTTTAGATAAAACTGGTAAGAGATCACACAATAAAAAACCCTCCCCCGCTGAGAAATTATCCCAACGAGGGAGGGTTCTACTTTTCAAAAGTTGAAAGCCTAGCTTTTCTTCAAAACAGGCATTCCAGTTCTCTTGGTTTCGACCACGCTGTAACCAGCTGGTACGGCTGCCAAAGAACCATCACGGACATCTCGAGCAAAGAAATAAATTCTTTGAACGCGGCCGTTCTTCAAGGTTACCTCACGAGTGTGGAGGTAGTAGGTTTGACCCTTGGAGTTAGTGTAACTGTAGGCGTCTGCCATAGTTTATGCTCCTTCTTTCTGACCCGAGTGCTCTCGAGGTCTCTAACTACTTATTACAGATTAACACACCTGGCGTCTGAATCAAGACGCAGTTCAGGTTATTCTTGCTCGCTGATCATGCCTTTTAGCAATATTTCCTCGAGTTGTGCATCATCGTTCATTTCTTTACTAACAATGATTTCGAATGGCAAAGTACTAGAACTAATGGAAGCTGAGCCAACATAACCACCCTTACTGTATTCCAAAACCATGGCTTTACGCTTACCTTCGCTGTCAGTTTCTTTTAACCAAACTTGATATTTGCCAGTAGAAAGTTTTGGCAAAACAGCGGAAACAGTAAATGAAACCTTACCATCTTTGACCTCATAACGTACTTCACCTAAATCAGCACCTGCTCCTTCTAAGTTCTCAGTTTTAAAATCTTTAGTTCCCTTCAAGAAACCAGTTGCTTCTGCTGGTTCTAAGTTTTCAATCTTAACGCCATCACTAAGAAGAGAGGTCATACCTTCTCTTTGAGTTCGTAAGTTATACCAACGAAATAATAAGAAAAATACAAATAAAAGCGCTGCAGCAGGAAAAATATATGGATAAAATTTTTTCATAGAGGCCCCTCCCAGGCTCTTATATTGTTGTTAAAGCTCAACAAGACAAATATAAACATAATAATTAATGTTGAGGGGCAGGTAATTCAACTGATCTAATTAGTTTTATAAATAATCTGTATCAGTTCGATACTATTTTGCACGAGAAATAACAGGAGTCAAGATCATTTACTTTGAGATTATGGGCCAGACCTGGTCACCAGACTCATTATCAACCACAATCACAGCAGCAGTGGGACAACTTTGAGCAGCCAAAAGCTTAGTTTCATCATCGTTGCCCTGTTGAGAAATTATGCGAGCAATTTGCTCCTCATCAAGTTCAAAAACACCAGGAGCAATTGCTGTACAACTGGCAGCACCAATACATTTTTCTCTAATAATCTTCACTGTATATTTACCAATTTTTTTATCAGTCATTTCACCTTTCAAAAAAAACTAATAAAACTTTTCGTGATGGATTGCTGTTTCAGCAATTCCCTTATTGATTAGTAATTCTTTGATTTCTTGAATCATTTTGGCATTACCACAAAGATAATATCCAGTATTACCGGTTGGTAAAGTATGAATATTTAAACAATCATTAACATGCCCTCGACACAAAGGCCACTCCTGAAGAGCTTGCGATAAAACTGGATGAAAATGGAAATTAGGAAATGCCTGAGCCAAATCCTGAAATTCATCTTGCCAAATCATATCTTCTTCATGTCTTAACCCCCAATAAAGAGTAATTTCTCTTTTATCTTCTTTCTCCCTCAACAAATTAGGAATCATGCTATGAAAAGGAGCAACTCCAGAGCCAGTAGCAACAAAAACCAAATTTTCTTCTCTTGGTTCTTCCTGAACTATAAAAACTCCCATTGGACCTAAAACTTGAACTTCTTGACCAAACTGCAAATTTTTCAAAAAATTCACCCCTAAACCCTCTGGCGTAGTATCAACAGTGATCTCAAAACTATGCTTAACCTCAGGTGAACTACAAATAGAGTATGATCTACGCTCTCCTTTGTCTGAAACTAAAAAAGAAACATATTGACCAGCAATGAATTCTAATAAATTTGGCTCCACTAACTCAAACTGAAATTTAATAAATTTACCATTTAAAGGTTCTGTATCTGCTAATTTAGCGACGTATTGTTTTGGTGGTGGTAACTGTTGCATAAAATATTTTCCTAAACTTATTTTTTTACTTTAAAAAGCTGTTGAGCAGATTCTCGACCATACCAAATACCCAAAGCCAACTTAATAATACCTTGATATTCTTCCGTACGATCAACAAATCCATTTGTTAAGATACCAATTAAACCTTCTTGTTGTTTAATTAAGTTAATATTTTTCTCGCCAATTAAATAAGCTACTGCATGACCCATTTCAACTTTTTGACGAATTTGTTCAGCAACCGCATCTGGAACTTTAAAACGAGCTCCAGCAGAAAAACAAACATTATCTTGCTGATCCACTACCGCAGCCCAAACCGTTGACCACATTTCATTACCATAATCAACAACACCACCCTCCATACCAACTCCAATAGCTGAAGAATCAGAAATCTCAATTAATCCAGTTTTTAATGCTTCTTTTGCTCGATTGAAAGCACCTTGTTTTGTTTCCTCATCACTCATTGGTTGAGCACCAACACCACTTTTAACCTCAAGTCCCTTTACTATTACATCTGGCCAAGTCTCAATTGCAGCAGCAAGTACTGCATTAACCTTAACTGGATTAGCTGAGCCAACAAAAATTTTCATTATTTATTTTCCCAATTCATAATTGCTTTTTTTACAGCCATTAAACCCATCGTAAAACACTTTTCTCTTCCCGCGGCTATATCTTCCATACCAAAAAAAGGTAATAGATCTTGCTTTTGCCAAGTTTTAACCAAATCCAAATCAGCACCAATTAATTTATCCGAAAGTAAACTCATACTGGTTTGACTCACTGAACAACCCTTACCTGACCATTTAACATCATCAATAGTTTTTTTATCTTCAGATAACTTTAAAGTAATAGTTACTTGATCTCCACAAGATGAATTGGTTTCCATATGTTCAATGTCTGGATTAACCAAAGCACCCTGGTTTCGTGGCTCTCTATACTCAGCAATCAATGCTTCTTGATAAAAATCACTCATTAATTCCTCCCAAAAATCTTCAATACCTTATCAAAAGCTTTAACAAGAACATCAATTTCTTCTTTAGTAGAATAAACATTAAAACTAGCTCTCGTAGTTGCTTGCCAACCACAAGCAATATGTAAAGGCATAGTGCAATGATTACCAGATCTAACTGCTACTCCTTCACTATCTAAAATTTGAGCTAAATCATGGGCATGAACCTCATCATGAACAAAAGCTACTGAACCCAATCTGTTTGGTATACCATCTTCATCTAAAGCTGGTTGCAAACCAATTACCGTTAAACCTGGAATTTTAGACAGTTTTTCATAGGCATACTGAACCAAAGAAAAATCATGCATCATCACTTCAGTCATATTCAATTTAGCCAAATATTCACAAGCTACCGCCAAACCTCTAACTGAAGCCACATCTGGTGTACCCGCAGTATATCGATCAGCCAAATCGTCGCTATAAGTAGCATCTAATTCATGAACTTGATTAATCATGCCACCGCCAAAAAGCCATGGCTGCATTTCATTTGCCAACAGCATTGATTTTCTAACTAATAATCCGCCAACACCCATGGGAGCTAGCATTTTATGACCACTAAAAACTAGAAAATCAACATTGAGAGCATGAAAATTAAGCGGCATATGAGGAACTGATTGAGCAGCATCAAGTAAAACCCTAGATTCTGGAGCTAGTTTACGCACTAATGACACAATTTTTTTAACAGGATTAACTGTTCCAAGAGTATTAGAAACATGACCAAAAGCCACTAATTTGACTGATCCTTGCTCAAGTATCTCCTCTAATTGAGTTAGATTTAAAATTGATTCATTTTTTAAACCAACTACTTTTAGAGTTGCACCAGTTCTTTTACACAATTCTTGCCAAACAACCAAATTAGCATGATGCTCCATAGCAGTACTAACAATTACATCTCCAGCTTTAAGTTGATGATCTCCCCAACCATATGCCACACCATTAATCGCCTCGGTGGTGTTGCGAGTGATAATTAATTCTTCTGCAGCAGCACCAAGAAATTGGGCAATGGTTTCTCTGCTATCATCCCAAACTTGAGTACTACGATCAGATAATTTATGAACGCCACGATGTACATTGGCTGTATTGTGTTGGTAATATTCAGTGATTGCTTCAATTACTTGATTTGGTTTCTGAGAAGTAGCAGCACTATCAAGATATACCAGGGGTAAACTTTGATGAACAGTTTCATTAAGAATGGGAAAGTCCTCGCGGACTGTTTTTGAGTCAAACATAACTGTGATTGTAACAAACTTATATCGTTAAAAACCCCTCGACAATCATTTCTTCAGCAGTTTTCTTTTTTATGCCTCGAGATTGCAGATAAAAAAGATGTTCTTCTGGGATGCTACTAATACTGGCAGCATGAGAACATTTCACATCATCGGTTTTAATTTCCAAATCAGGAACTGTTTCTGCCTTGGCTTGCTCTGAAAGCAATAAAACTCTCTCTGTTAAAAATGACTGGGTATCACCACATTTTTCATTAATAATAATCTTCCCTTTGAGTTGCAAAAATGATTGATCTGATGCAACACCTTTGAGTATTGTATTGGCCTGAGTATGAGCAGCTTGATGATGAATTATGACTTCAATTTTTTTCTGCTCAGTTTTTTGACTACGAAAAACCCCAGTTATCTCAACTGAAGAACCTGATCCAACCAATTCAATTAAATATTGACCTGGTTTAGTAAGCTTAATTTCTTGATGCTGATCTTTTAAGATTTTGAAGGTTTTCATTTAACCAATTGAACCTTCCATTTCAAAATCAATTAAACGATTCATTTCCACTGCATATTCCAAAGGCAATTTTTTAACTAAATCAGCAATAAAACCATTCACAATCATTTTACGAGCATCTTCCTCAGACACACCCCTGCTCATTAAATAAAAAAGTTGATCATCACCGATCTTAGAAACAGTAGCCTCATGTTGAATTTCAACCTGATTATTAAAAACTTTTTCAATTGGATAAGTGTCAGATCGAGATAAATCATCAAGTAATAGGGCGTCACAAACTACCGTGTTTTTACTATGATGAGCCTGAGGTGAAATATGAACCATGCCGCGATAGCTAGCTCTGCCTCCACTCTTACTAATAGATTTGGAAATAATAGTTGAAGAAGTATATGGAGCCAAATGAACTGCTTTGGCACCAGTATCTTGATGTTGACCAGCTCCAGCCAAAGCCATAGAAAGTACTTCTCCCTTTGCTCCTTTACCAGCCAAAACAAAACCTGGATATTTCATGGTTACTTTTGAACCCATATTGAAGTCTGTCCAAACCATCTTTCCCTCTTCGTGAACATAAGCTCTTTTGGTTACCAAGTTATAGATATTCTTATACCAATTTTGAACCGTGGTGTACTGACAAGTAGCTCCTTTTTTAATCACAATTTCCACTACAGCCGAATGTAAAGAAGTCGAAGAAAACTGAGGAGCAGTGCAACCCTCAACATAGTGAACTGAAGCTCCTTCATCAACAATAATTAGGGTTCTTTCAAATTGACCAAAAGCCTCAGAGTTAATACGAAAATATGTTTGCAAAGGCATTTTGACATGCACTCCTGGTGGAATATAAACAAAGGAACCACCAGACCAAACAGCAGTATTAAGAGCCGAATATTTATTATCACCACTTGCAATTACTTTGCCAAAATATTCTTTAATTAAATCTGGATAATTGGCTAATCCCTCATCCATTGAAAGAAAAATTACACCATCTTTTTCCCAGGTTTTTTTTAAAGACCCATAAACAACTTCGCTATCATATTGGGCTTTTACTCCAGCCAAATACTCTCGCTCTGCCTCTGGCACACCAATCCGATCAAAAGTTTCCTTAACCTCCGGAGGAACATCCTCCCATGATTTTGCTTGATTATCGGTTGGCTTGAGGTAATATGACAAATCAGCAAAAGTTAAACCAGTTAAATCTGCACCCCAAAGAGGATTTCTTTTTTGTTCAAATTCAGCAAAACCCTGAAGACGATTATTCAGCATCCATGCTGGTTCATTTTTCATTGCAGAAATTTGCTTGACTACCTCAACATTTAAACCCTTGTCTGCTTGAAAACTATAATCTTGAGTACCAAAAGAATACCCATGTTCGTAGGTTTCATTAACAAAATCTGCTCCTGGTTTGGAAGTTTTTTTAGCTGCGAATCTGGCCATATCCAGTTTTTTCCAATTCTGCAACTAACTCAGGACCGCCAGTTTTTACTACTCTACCTGAGGAAACTATTAATACTTCATCATAAGTTAAATACTGCAAAATACGTTGATAATGAGTGATAACAATCACCGTCATATTGAGCTGTTTTTTGAGCGCTGCTACTCCTCGAGCTACTATTCTAATTGCATCAATATCTAGACCAGAATCAGTTTCATCAAGAATAGCCAACTTTGGTTCGAGAACTGCCATCTGTAAAATTTCCAAACGTTTTTTTTCACCACCAGAAAAACCTTCATTTAATCCTCGGTCTAAAAGTTTTTTGGCAATATCAAGTTCCGTTGCTTTCTCAAATAGAAAATCACGAAATTCGACAATGGAAACATATTTCCTCTTACTTCTGTCTGGATATTTTTGAGTATAAACAGTCCACAAAAAATTAAGTACTTTGACACCAGGAATTTCTACTGGATATTGAAAAGCTAAAAATAACCCTTCTCTGGCTCTTTCGTCCGGAGACATATTAAGTAATTCTTTGCCAGCCAAAATTGCTGAACCAGTTGCCTGATAATCAGGATGCCCAGCCAATACATTTGACAAAGTTGATTTTCCTGATCCATTAGGGCCCATGACCACCACTGTTTTCCCCTCCTCAATATCAAGATTTATTCCTTGGAGAATTTCTTGGCCATCTGTTGAGGCGCGTAGGTCTTTTACAGAAAAAAAAGACATAGATTTAATTACTTTCTCTTAAGCTTTAAAAGCCTGTTGAACAATTGTTTTTACAAAACTACCAACTGGTTCACCAAAATTTAAACTATTGGCTTCATCAGCTGTTACCCAACGATATTCAGTATGTTCATCAGACAATAACACTTGATCTGGTCTAAGATCTGTAAGGTTCTTTACAACCCAACCACAAACAATTGAATAAACAGCTTTGCGCTCATCATAATAACTAAAAAAATGCACCATATTTTCTAATTCAAAAACTTCTGGCAAAACTTCTAAACCTGTCTCTTCAATTACCTCACGAGCTATTTCTGCTTGATGTAAATTACGACCAGACTCCATCATCTCAGCCGGCCATTCTACATTTCCACCAGGTAAATCCCATGATCCTGGACGACTTGCTGCCGTAGAAGGACGTTTTAACACCAAAACTTTATCCTGATGGATGATTGCTACTTTGTGTAAAAACTTAACATTTTCTGTTAATTGATGAGGAACTTTGTTCATTCCGCCTTTCCTGGTTGTAATTTATCTATGTTTTCTAAAACCCAAGTTACTTCTGAGCGAACTTCTGGAATAGTTTCCATAGTTTCTAAATCTGCTAAACCAAACCAACCAATACCATCTGATTCTTCAATATTCTGATGAAATTTTGTACTGCCCATAGCTTTGACTACGTAAGTAAAAACAAGATGCTGCTCACAACCCAATTTCCAAACATTATCAGTCACTCTCCTTGAGGGATCGTTGCTTGCTAGCCTACGCTGGTAAATTTCTTTACTAATCCAATGCAAGTTTACCGAAAAGGGAACTGGATAATAATCAGAATTATCAGTGCCAGAAAGAAGTTTTTGAGTACTCAAGGCAGTAACTTTTACTCCAGTTTCTTCCCAAAATTCACGCTCTGCTGCTTTGTGTGGTATTTCATCTTCTTCAATGTGTCCACCAGGAGCCAACCAAATACCAAGCTTCCTATGTTTAACCAGTAAAACTTTGTTGTTTTCAACTAAAAAACCAGCGGCAGTTAAACAAATTTTAGGAGATAAATTAGAGGAAGTTTGCACAGGGGAATTGTACCATTCTTTCAGATTAGGCACAGCTTATATAGATTAAGAATTAATTGTTACATTCATATACAATTATTTTAATGATCGATCATGAGAAACAAACTCCCATCGACTGGCTAAAATCAAAATTAGGAAGAAAACAACCAACTTCCGAAGCTACTTTTACTATTCCCCAAACAAATTTTGAAGAACTAATAAGAATGGTTGGGGATGGAGAACTAGAACATAAGCTAGAACCCATTGTTGATAGTGTGATTAATAAGTTAAAAGAAAAACTGCCTTGGATTAAAAAATACGCACTCACCACAGAAAGAATAGATTTGGTTAAATCAAGAACTGTCCATATTCCAAGAGGAATGCTCGCCTCTTTTGTTCAAGAATTTTTTAAAGGCCTAGGAGTTAAAAATCTAGAAAATACCCATCTAAATGAAAAATCAGTTAATGCTGGAATTTACATAGGCTTTGGTGATTTCATAGCTTTAAGCGTTGATCCAGAAGAAGAAAAAGACGATCAAGAAGGACCATTTTTAACTACTGCAGAAGAAATATTGCATTTTTTAAGACCTTTTAATCCTGATGAAATAAAGAAAATTGAAGGAAAAATGGTGAATCACCTCAATGAAGGTGCAACTCTATATTACCTTCACCAAGCATATCCAGATTTTGATTTCTTTGAAAAAATTAAAAATCCAACTAATAGAGGTGAAGCTGGACATCTTCGGTACTTGATTTATAACGTTTGGAAAACCTGGGTTGAGCAACACGGGGAGGAAAGAATGGCCGCCAGTTATTTTGGGAGAAGAAAATTTCCAAGAGAAGTAGCTAAGGCGATTGCTAATGGTCTAATTAAAGAAATGTTTGCAGCAACTGCAAAAATGCTAAATTAAACTCATCTGCACTCCAGCATTTTTCTGAGGTACAAAACTAAAATCCACCGGCGCAGTAATCAAACGATTCCACTTGTTTCTAAATTTAACCTCACCCTTGTTATATCCCCAATCAAGCAAATCCTTGGTAACTTTAACATCTTGCAAACAATATTTTTCTAATTTATCAAATTGCTTAGTGTTGTAATACTTAATAGCATCCAAACCATCACCGGTCTTACCTATTCCCAAAGTTTCTTTAGCCACAGCATCAAGACCAATACGATGACCAACAGAATCTTTGATACGAAGCATTAAATCCAAAGTAGGAATTTTACTAATATCTCCAGAGTAATATGAAGTAAAAGTTGGCATATCAAAACCATCAATATTAAAACCAACTACCACATCTGCTTGTTCTAATAAGGGAAAAAGCTTGGGAAGATCTTGCTCAAAATATGATTGATATTCACCCTCTTCACCAAAACCATGACGAACATTAACACCAACAAACGAGATTCCCAAGCGATCTGGGAAGTAGCCACCTACTTCTTCAAAAGTTTTTTTAGTCTCAACATCTAAAATCAACTGCAACATAAGGTATTACCTTACCGAATTTTAGCGTGGAAAGGAAGAAGAAAAAACTAAATCAATGCCTGATGATAAAGCTCTGCAACCTTCGCCCAATTAATTATTTGCCAAAATGCCTCAATATATTCGGGACGACGATTTTGATATTTTAAGTAATAGGCATGCTCCCAAACATCCAAAGTTAAAATTGGTTTTAAATTCTCCATCCATGGATTATCTTGATTGGCAGTACTTTTGATTTCTAATTTTCCATGGCGAACAATTACCCAAGCCCAACCAGAGCCAAAGTGGCCTGTGGCTACAGCTACAAACTGGTTTTTAAACTCCTCTACAGAACCAAATTGGGCTTCAATTGCAGAACCCAATTCATTGTTCATTTCCTGTTTTTTATCGGTCATTATTTGCCAAAAAAAACTATGATTTGCATGACCACCACCATTGTTTTGCACAGCAGTTCTAATTGTGGAGTCATCAATATCTTTTAAAGATTGCATTAATGTCTCAATTGGAAGATTTTGCATATCTGGAAGTTTTTCCAAGGCAATATTGAGCTTATCAACATAAGCTTGGTGGTGTTTGCTGTGGTGAGTTTCCATTGTTTGAGCGTCAATAAATGGTTCAAGAGCATCATAGGCATAAGGTAGTTTTGGTAAAGTATGGATCATAATTATTCCTTTTTAAAATATTTTACACAAACCAAAAGAATTGGTATATCGAAATAGTACCAGATTTAAAATTAATTCACTGTGGGTAATCTCACAAATCTGTTTGAGCTTCTTTAACAATTCTCATTAACTCAATCACTCGATCTTTTCCTGTAGTCTTTAAAAACTGCTCAATTGCTTGAAAATCAGGAGATTGATCTTCTTGTCGCATGTTATTTATCTCTTCCCAAAGAGTTTGACCTGCCATAAAACCTTGAGCACCATTTTCTGTACTAATTCTGACAAATTCCTTAAATTGATCATAAGGAATATTATCTCCGTGAACAATCCAAGGTACATCCAAAGAGCTAGTTAAAGTAGCCGTAGCCAAGGGATCTTGAGGATACTGAAGAGAAAGTATGCTGGCAAATCTTTGTAACTCTGCAACTGCTTCTAGTTGAATTTCTTGAAACTCAACCATATCTAACTCTTTTCCAGGAGGATGATAAATTACCAGCTTCAGCATAAAATCTATGCCTTCATACTGACAAAAATCATATAACTCAGAAACCAAGCGTTTCTTTTCCACCGCCAAATCCTCTGCGGGATGGTACATTAATTCTAATTTAGCCAAACCATAATTATTTCTAACATCCTCAATGCCCCATTGAGGTATAAATCTAGGCAAAGCCAAAGGATCTTGATTTTGTTCTTGTTCAAGACGAATTAATAAACCAGAATTTTTGTGTTTGTAACTTAAAAACGGTAAAGAATAGATAGGATCTAAAACCACCCCAGTTGTATGTTCTGAATAAAGCATTAAAAATCTAACTAGTAAGGCGTTAAGATTTTCAATATTGGTTGGCTCATTTAAAGTTAAACCTAAATGCTCAGCAAAAGCATAGGCTTCATCTAAAGCTAAAATACCAATACCAGATTTTTGCAGGGCAGAAACTTTCACTCACTCAGTATATCTATTTATCAGGATGAAGAAAAGTTGAAAACAAAAACCCCGCCTTTTGAGCGGGGTTTTCAAGTTTCATTAAACTTTAAGTGAATTATTCAGAATCTCTTCTGGAAAAACCACCTCTAGTAGATGAAGGACGGAAACCTCCGCCGCGGCGATCATCACGACCACCTCGGAAAGAACGTCCGCCGCCTCTGTGATCATCGCGTCGACCAAAACCTCTATCTCCGCCACGATCTCCACCATTGCGAGTCTTTTTTGTTGCAGACTCTTCAGCAGATAACATGGAAAGACCAATCTTGCCATCATCTTTAATTTCTGAGATACGCACATGAACAGCGTCACCTAATTTGGCAACTGCTTCAACATCATCAATGCGCTCAGCAGACATTTCAGAAACGTGAACTAAACCTTCACGACCTGGAAGATATTCAACAAATACACCATAGTTTTCAACTCTAGTGACTGTACCGTCAAATTCATCTCCAATATTAACTACACGAACTAGGCCAGTAACTTTGGCTACTGCTGCATCAATTTTGCTTTGTTCTGAAGATGAGATATTTACAATACCAATTTCTAATTCTTTGTCTTCATCAACATTCACATCAGCTCCAGTTTCCTCAATAATTGACTTAATCATCTTGCCACCTGGGCCGATTAATTCTCCAATTTTGTCTGCTGGAATCTGAATTTGGACTACTTTTGGTGCATATTGAGAAATCTGCTCACGAGGAGAAGTGATGGCTTTCATCATTTCAACCATAATGTGATTTCTACCCTCTTTAGCTTGGGATAGTGCTTTTTCAAGAATTTCTTTGGAAACACCTTTAAGCTTAATATCCATTTGGATTGCAGTGATACCAACTTCAGTACCAGCTACTTTAAAGTCCATGTCACCGACATGATCTTCAAGGCCTTGGATATCAGAAAGTACAACATATTTATCACCATCGCTCATTAAGCCCATAGCAATTCCAGACACTGGGCGTTTGATAGGAACACCAGCTGCCATTAATGACAGAGTAGATCCACAAACTGAAGCTTGAGAGGTTGAACCATTAGAGCTCATAATTTCTGAAACTACATGAATGGTGTATGGGAACTCTTTTTGATCTGGGATCATTGGTAAAAGAGCTCTCTCTGCTAATGCACCATGACCAATTTCTCGACGTTTTGGAGCACCAAACCTACCAGCTTCACCAGAAGCATAGGGAGGCATGTTGTAATGGTGGATGTAGTGACGAGTTTGCTCGCCATCAATACCTTCAATTAATTGACCCAAGGTTGGATCAGCTAAGGTGGTAATAGTAACTGCTTGAGTGGCTCCACGTTTAAACATGGCAGAACCATGGGTGCGAGGGAAAACATCAACTTCACACCAGATTGGGCGAATTTCAGTTGTTTTACGACCATCAGGACGAACTTCTTCTTCAAGAATCATCTTGCGAGCTTCTTTTTTGTTTAAGTGATAAAAAGCAGCACTGATTTGTTTTTCAGTAATTTGCTCTTTTTCATCTTCAATACCTTCATTGAGTTTGGCAAAAATATTAGCTTTTACTTCAACTTCTTTGGTTGGAAGTAAACGACCACTTAATTCGACATTTTCACGAATTTCTTTAGCAAAATCAGCATAAATTCTATTAGCTAATTCTTCCATTGCCACTTCTTTGGCTTTGTCTTCTGCTGAAACTAATTCTAGTTTTTCTTTGCCAAGTACCCCAACTATTTCACTAATTACTTCACAAACTCCTCCAAGCTCTTGTTGAGCAAGAACCATGGCTTCAACAACAACTGATTCTGAAACTTCTTTAGCACCAGCTTCAACCATTACAATGGTTTTACCTGATCCAGAAACAATTAAATCCAAATCACTAACTTCACGTTCGGTGTTAGTAGGATTAATTAGGAATTTGCCAGTTTCTTTACTATAGCCAACTCTTAAACCAGCCATAGGACCATCAAATGGGATATCAGAAATTGATAAACCAATAGCACTTCCTAGCATACCCAACATGTCTGGATCATTTTCTTCATCATATGAGAAAACTGTGTTAATAATCTGAACTTCATTGGTAATACCATCTGGGAACATAGGGCGAAGTGAGCGATCAATAACGCGAGCTTTTAAGATAACGTCATCTGAAGGACGTCCATCACGCTTAATCCAACGAGAGCCTTTAATAATGCCAGAAGCATATAGCTTCTCAGCAAATTCCACTGAAAGTGGAAAATAGCCTAGATCAACTTTGCGACCCAAAGCTACGGTGGTGTGAACCACTGTTTCACCACAGGTTACTAAGACTGCAGCGCTGACTTGTTCTGAGAATTTTCCAATCTCAACAGTCACTTCTTTGCCACCTAGGGTAAAGTTTTTTTTGTATGTTTCAGGATATTTTGGATAATCCATTTTTTTCTTTCTGTTCGTTTGCCACGAACTACACGTTCAAGCTTAGCTTGCGTGCACGACCAGCTCGTAATTGAGCCAACCTTTTCATAAATACTGTGGGGAAAATGCTTTAGAAAATCTGTTATTAAGATTCCTCAATAAGCAGGGAGTACCTGTGGATCAACCACTCCTTGCTAATCGAGGAAATTGCATCATTCCCGATATGGCTATTATACAGGAAGATTAAAAATTAACTTCCACCAGTTATTTTGGTAGGCTTATCACCTTCAAATACTTTTCTAACAGTGCCAGAGGTTCTACCTCTTTCCGCCTGTTTATTCCAAATATCCTTTTCTTCATCTTTTTCTGCTGGCTTGTTGGCTGCCTCCCTTATTAGTCTCATTCTTTTGGCAAAAGGATTCTCATCTTCTTCCCCTGGAGCATTAGATGCTGATTTATTTTCTTGCATGCTTTCCTTAATTTATTTTTTTAAACTAATTCAATCTTATAGTTATAATGAGTAAGATGCAATTAAACTAAAAACCCCGCCTTATAAGCGGGGTTTTATTTACATTTCAAATTTATGCTTATTTGCTTAAGCCAATACTGTTAACCAATTTTGCATAACGCTCTTCACTGCGACCTTGTAAGAAGCGGAGTAAGCGACGTCTTTTGGAAACTTGTTTAAGAAGACCACGACGTGAATGGTTGTCTTTCTTATGTTTCTTCAAGTGGTCAGTCAATTCTTGAATAGAAGCGGTCAATAAAGCTACTTGAACTTCAGGAGAACCAGTGTCCCCTTCGAACAATTGGAATTCTTTAATGATTTGGTCTTTTTGGACTTTGGTAAGTGCCATGGTATTTCTTTCTTGTCTTTGATCAGTTAGCAAAAGCCGGCTGATAAAGTAACCAATATTTTTACTAGAGGTGAGATTATATCATACCTCTCTAATTAATTAAATTTCGTCGTCATCCTCTTTTTTGTAAGCAATGATAATGTCACCTACTTGGAAATCGAGTTTCTTGTTTCTAAAAGTTAGGCCTGCTTCATTTTTGGTTTTTACTACCAAAATATCATCTTTGCCATGTTTCATATTAGCAATTACTGGATTGGCGATAATAGCTTCAGCTCTCTTGAGATGTAATAGATCAGATTTTTTAACTTCACCAGTTTTTACCTTAATTCCAGCGATGTGATCGCCTTTCATCTCAAAAACTTGCATAATTTCAGCTTCACCAGTAACTACCTCATCAATAGTCGGTTCCATGATTTTTAACATTAATTTTTGAAGATCTTCAATAAGGTGGTAAATAATGCCGTATTCTTTAACTTTAACTCCAAGACTTTTAGCAAAAATCTTAGTAGCACGAGGAACCTTAAGGTTAAAGGCTATTACCATAGCTTTGCTGGTTTCTGCTAATTCAAGCTCTTGGTCAGTGACTGGACCAACGCCAGATGAAACTAAATTAACACTTTCAGGATCAATATTTTGCTCAATTGCCTCAAGAGTACCTTTGACATCAGCTTTGACAATTAAATTAAGTTTAAATTTTTCACCAAAAGCAGTGCCAAAATCTACAGTTGCCCATGGATTGTAAGCTTGTTTCAGCTCTTCTCCAGCAACTTCCTCCACATATTCTCTATTTTTTTCTTTCACAATAGAGCCAACTTCTGGAATATCTCTCAAACCAACAATTTCTGCTGGTGATCCAGGTAAAACATTACCGAGTTGTTTACCATATTCATCACTCAATAACTTGACTCTACCTTCAATTTCATCAATAAAAATATCTTGACGAACTTTTAAAGTTCCCTGTTGGACAATGACACTAGCAACTGGACCTTTTTGAATGTCTTTGGCAGATTCAATTACAACAGCTTCCAAAGGAGCCTCTGGATCGGCTTTAAGTTCCATAAGCTCTGCCATGAGTGAAATGGTTTCTAGTAATTTATCAACTCCTTTGCCTGTTTTGGCAGAAACTTCAACTACTTCAATGTCACCACCAAAATCTTGCACAATTACTTGTTGTTCGGCTAATTGAGCTTTAACGTTATCTATTCTGATACCTTCTACATCAATTTTATTCATTGCTATTAAGAAAGGTACATTTGATTCTCTTATGTAGCGGATTGATTCAATCGTCTGTGGTTTGACCCCATCATTAGCAGCTACAACAAGAATAACAATGTCGGTAATTTGAGCACCACGTTGACGCATTTTATTAAATGCAGCGTGGCCAGGAGTATCGATAAAGGTAATTTTTTTACCCTTATGATCAATTTGATAGGCACCAATATGTTGAGTAATTCCACCTTCTTCTTTAGCTTGAACGTTAGTTTTACGAATGTAATCCAACAAACTAGTTTTACCATGATCAACATGACCTAAGATCGTAATAATGGGTGGACGTGTAATCATGGCCATAATTGGTTCCTTTAATTATCGATTAAGCCTAATAAAGCGCTATTTGGTTATTCTTTTACTGGAGTCTCGACGACTTCTTCAGTATTCTTCAAACCGGCAGCCATATTAGCACGCTCTTTTTCTCGAGCGATCTGCTCTTTCTTATCAGTTGCTACTTTTTTAGATAACATTTCTTTTTGATCTTCTTCTAGATCTTCCATAGCCATCCATTTATCTTCAAAACGCACTAAGTCATTCAAAGTAGTGAGTTTATGTTCAATTAGGATAGTTCTTGCTTCAGGTGTTAGGCCTTTAAAAGTATCAATTTCATATTCTTCTGTGCCTGTGGCAGAGGTCTTTACCTGGCCAGCAGCTGATTTAATAGTGATTAAGAAACCAGTTAATTTGGCAGCAAGACGGACGTTTTGACCACCTCGACCAATAGCCAAAGAAAGTTGGTCGTCTGGAGCGGTTACAGTTACCATCTTGGTTTTTTCATCAACTTCAATTAAGAGATTCTCGGCAGGAGCTAAAGCACCTTTTAAATAGGCAACTGGATCTTCGGAAAAAGGAATAATATCGATTTTCTCATTGTTTAATTCTTCAATTACTTTTTGGACACGAGCGCCACGCTGACCTACACAAGAACCAACTGGGTCAACTCCATCTTGAGTTGAACGAACAGCTAACTTGGTACGAACGCCGGCTTCACGAGCTACAGAAACAATTTCTACAGCCCCAGAAGATACCTCTGGAACTTCGCGAGCAAAAAGAGCTGAAACCAAATTGCTATCTGCACGAGAAACTACAACTACTTGACCACGAACAGTCTCACGAATGTCTTTAATGAAAACAGCTAAACGAGAATTGAGGCGATAAAATTCACCACGCATCTGCTCTTCTGGAGGCATCCAGCCATGACCTCTGCCAAGATCTACAATTACGCTTCTGCGATCCATACGTAAAACTTGACCAGTCATCATTTGACCGATTTTATCCTGGAACTCAGAGATTATTTGATCTTTTTCTGAACGACGAATTTTTTGCAAAATTACTTGTTTGGCAGTTTGAGCAGCTATACGACCAAAACCAACTGGAGTAACGTCTTCTGCTTTCTTTTCATTCCATTTAGTTGGTTCAAGGGTTTCTTCATCACGCTCCAAAACTGGAGCCTTCATAATACGAGCTTCGCCAGTATCTTCATTGAGAATGGTGTAATAATGGAATTCTTCGTCCAAAAAACCCATTTGTTTGCGATAAGCAGATACTAAAGCCTGGCGAATAGCCTCATAGATAGAATCTACTTCAATTTTTCTCTCGCTAGCGATTTGGGCAATAGCAGCTGCAAATTCAGTGCGAGCAACAGTTGAAACATTAGCCATGTTTTTCCCTTTTTTTATTTTTATTTTACGTTTTTACTAATTTAGCTCTTATTATGAAAAAAGACGTGACCAAAAATTAGTCCGTCTTCATCAGTGTTTAGCCAATGGCTATTGTACCACAATTCCCTGTCTAGTTGGGAGTAAATTCTTTAAAGGCCAGCTTCCTGTAGTTCTTTAAGAAGATTTTTTTGTTCTCGAGAAAGTTTTTCTGGTACATCGACCACTATTCTCACATAAAGATCACCATTTCCTCTAGATTTAAGGTGAGAAACACCCTCTCCGCGCAAACGAATTAAACTGTGAGACTGTGTTCCTGGTCTAATCTTCATCTTGAGCTTATCTTCCTTCAGGGTAGGGATCTCAATTGTGCCACCCAAAGCAGCTGTGGTAATAGATATTTTTTCAGTAATAAATACATCATAGCCATCACGTTGGAAACGATCATGAGGTTTTACCTCGATAGTAATATCAAAATCTTCAAAACGAATTCTTGTGCCATCATTTGCACCAGCGGGAATCTTGACTTTTTGTTTTTGACCTTGGATTTCAACTTCTTTTGTTACGCCATGAACTGCTTCCATAAATTCGATGGTTAGACCATAGCGCTGGCGCCTGGCTGCTCGAGAAAATCCACCACCAAAGAATGATTCAAAAATTTCAAAAGGATCGTTAAAGTCTATATCTGGACCACCTTGTCCACCTGATGTTTGATAACTCCAGGTGAATGGACCTCCCTGAGCTCCAGCGAATGGGTTTCCTCCACCTGCTCCACCACCAAAACCGCCTCGAGATGGGTCAAAGGCTGCATGGCCAAATTGATCATAGGTTTGACGTTTTTGGTCATCAGATAAGACTTGATAAGCTTCATTAATTTCTTTAAATTTTGCCTCAGCGTCTTTTTCTTTGTTTTTATCTGGATGAAACTTTAAAGCCATTTTGCGATAGGCAGATTTAATTTCTGCCTGAGAAGAGGTTTTGCTTATTCCTAATATATCGTAATAATCTCGCTTAGTTGCCATAGATTAAGAGATTGTAACAAGGAAGTCTTAAAAAATTAAGCAGAGAAAATGGATGATTGCTAAATATAAAATAATTAATATTTAGTCCTATAGTATTGACATATTGGATACTATTTGCTATAATTTCTTGTTATTTAAAAACTAACATTGCCTACTTCTCAGTAAAATTACTGGTCGGTAGGGAGTATTAGTTTTAGTCTGGCGGTTGCCGTCAGAATTAAAAATATTCACTCCAGAACCTTAACAACTTCAAGATTATTTTCGAATATTTTCTCTATTTTGGGGATCAAACTAGCGAGTCTTGATCTCAATGATTGAGGCTTGCTAGTCATATCCCCAAATTTGGAGGCTGCACATGCAGATTCAAAAAAGTTTTATCCTCTTGGGCTTTGCTTTGCTGATTGTTCTCGCGCCGTTAGGCGTGGCTCAAGCACAAGGCGCTTTGCCCCCGGTTCCGCCTGCTCCTGTAGGCGAGAACTATATTGTCGACCAGCTCGGATGGCTTAACGCCGACCAGGCTGGAGAAATCAATACCATCGTGACAAATCTCGACCGCGAAGGCCTGGCCGAAATCGCTATCCTGACTACTACGGATTGCGGTGACGACTATAAGCGCTATCGCTACGAGGTGTTCAACACCTGGGGTGTGGGACATGCAAATGATAACGATGGCTTGCTCATCGCTGTTTGTTGGGGTGAACCCGGCAAACGCAATATTGAGCAGGAACCGGGCTATGGCATGGAAGGCACTCTCCCCGACCTCTTGCTCAACAAGGTGGTTAAGGAAGTATATTTGCCTTACCAGACTGCCAAACGAAATGGCGATGGTCTAGTTGCTATGGTGAGAACCTACAACGAAATCATTCGTGGCGGAAGCTACGAGTCTGCCATGCAAAATGCCCTGCAACCGTTGAAAGATGACGGTCAATATGTGGCCCCAGAAACCAAAGAAATGACCAGTGACGAGGCTTGGGCGCTTTTATTCTCCACGCCTTTCATGGGTTTGACCTGCGGGATCTGGATCATTATTGCGGTAGTACTGTTTTTCGCTTACTACTTTTATGCCATCTCACAAGGATGGATTAAGCCTGGTACTGGAAACTATACCGGCGGCAATGATGGCGGCAATGACTCACCCTCCAGTCCGTTTGGAGGTGGAGATAGCGGTGGTGGTGGAGCATCTACCAACATCGGCTAAAGTAAGACCATATCCAAAAAGCTCAAGGAGCAAAGTAAGACCATGAATAAAACTCTCTTAACAATCGGCGCCGTCTTAGGCGTCGTGCTCGTCTGTGTCCTGGTTGCCGGCGCCATTTTTGTTAGCGCCTACAACAAACCGATGACGCTCAAGCTCAATGCTGAAGAGCAAATCGGCAACGTCGCAGTGATGCTTCAGCGCCAAGCTGATGTCGTCATTAATGCGCAAGCTGGCTTCGGTCAGATTGCCGCGTTGGACAATGCGCAGGTATTGGGATATGTCGCGGAAGCCAAGGCTATCGGCGGTATGCTTGAACCACTCTGCAAAGATGGTCAGTGCAACCTCCCGGAAGACCCGGCTGAACGACAAAAACTGTTGGACGCGATGGCTCAGTTTGATAACCAATCCCGCAACTTCATCGCTTATGTGCAGACCCACTCAGAACTGCGCGCCGCAGATGCATTTGATGACATGATGATCAGCATTGAGGGTTCCGCCAACCGCGTGAGCACTCAGCGCTTAATCATGAATCAGTACATCGGCGACTACAAAGAACACTGCGTTAATTTCCCTGGCAGTTTCTTTTGCTCGATGCGCGGGCTGACTGGAAACGAGTTTGGGTTCTACACCGTGGATGAGAGCAAACAAGAGGCTCCCACTCCCGGATACCCAACACCCGTTCTGCCCTAAACCTCACTCGCTCTGAGGGCCTATTTAACAAAAATATGCATCAAGAAATTGGATGCAAGTAGAAGTCTCGCTGAAGACTCTGTTAAAAGGCAAATGAGTGCCATATCTTGAAGTTTTAAGTATAAAAGGCTGCCGGGTTAAACTGGCAGCCTTTTTGCTGCTAATTTCACTTTTTATTAAAAACATTAATTAACTAAAATATTTTGATGACCTCTTTTTCGCCAAATCTCAACACCATGATCTTCAACAGTAAAAGCATCATAATGATCTCCTGCAGCATTAGTAGCTACTCTCTCAGTTATTTGATTAACTGATTCAGTAGCATAAAGCAATTGACCACAAGTCCAACAAAAAACTACCAAATCATTTTCTTTTAAGAAATCTTGTAATTCACTGGGGATTAAATCTTCTTCCTTGATTGGAGCAGTTTTTGCATTTTCAATCATAATTTGCCTTTCTTCATATTTAACCACCACCAAATACCCATACTAATTGCTGTTAAACCACTAATAATAAAACCAAAAATAAACCATTTTGGATAATAAACAAAAGTCACTACTTGTTCTCCATCATCAAGCTTTACTTTACGCATCCCATTAAAATTTTCAATGCTCTTTTCCTCATTATTAATAAATACACGCCAATTATCATCATAACGATCAGCCATAATTAGTGATTCATATCCTTCATTATTAATAACCAAATCAACTCTTCCAGGAGTTTCTTTTTTTGCAGTAATACCTTGAATACTATTATCTTCGAATCTAAATCTATCCAAAGCTGTTGGTCTCTCTAAAACCCACCATCTATTATCTTCTCCCACCACTCCAATTAAAGAAAAATTGCTTAAATCTTCATCTAACTTAAACCAACTATCTACTAAATAGTACTTAACAGCCCAATCATCTAGTAGCTTATTATTTGGATTAATTTGATCAACAAAATTTATTCTTGGCTGGTCTGTAACTTGCCAAATCTTTGCATAATCAGATGGTAAAAGAGTTGCATAGCCATTAACTACTGGCAAACCAAATACCATATTCCAATCGGGGGTCATACCATCACGTAAATTCTGCACATGCTTAAAATCTACCAATTCCTGCTCATCAACAAATGAATCAGAGAATGGAACACGAACAACCATAGCTTCCCAATATGAACCATAGTCTGTATATGGCATGTTGGAATTACGAGTTAAAGCGCGATAATGAAACGGCTTATTTTCATCACTTTCCATACCCATTTTTTGCAATAGTTGCTGTGAATTTGGAGTAACAAGATCATATATTTTATTTGGAGCAAAATAGAAAAGACCCTGTGTATTTACCAATAGTTCCAACACTAGAATTAAGGCTACTATTCGTGTTTTCTTTGTCCAAAAAAAATATATTGATGCAATAAAGAATATGCTGTTAAATAGTATATTTCTTAATATTTCGAATACAATAATTTTGTCTCTCTCAAGAGTATGAAAGCTACCACTCGAAAGCGAAAATGACACGAAAGAATCAAGCCAATGCCAAGCCCATTCAAACCCATAATGCCATCCCAATAAACCAAATAAGCTAGCAATAAACAACCCAATTCCAAATAATAACCACAACCTAAATTGTTGCTTGGAAAGCTGCCATTTTTGTAAAGCCCTAACAGCCCACAAAATCATTACTACATTAGTCACGATCATCACCATACTGGGATAGCGTGCAATTCTAAATAAAGGAAATAGTTTTTGAATAAATTCAAATCCTGGTAGATACTGGCCTAATGAAAAAATCAAGCTAAACAAAGTTATTAGAAAAAATAGCAATGTCTCTTGGTCTTCTTTAACTAATTTCTTACGATTAATTAACTTAGTTAATGTTACAAAAAAGCTAGTGGCTAATGCCAACAGACCCAACCAAGTCACATAAATACCAACATTAGGCTGTCCACTCCAAGCTGGCCCCCATTTCATACCACTAGCTGGATTATCAAAGAAATATGGTAAAACAAACTTAATCAACATTGCTGGCTGCAAAGAACCAACCAATGCTTGGGTAGTTGTTTGCTCCATTCTTGTTGATTTAAATAGCATTTCTGTAAAAGGAATCCAAGCTATGGCTGAAAGTAATAAAGTTAATAAAGCAGTAATTGTCCAGGGAAAAAACCAAGATTTAGTCCAAGTAGAAAAATTGGTCTTATTATTTTCTCTCAACCAAACAAATAAAGACAAACCAACAGCCAAAGCAATACCATAAATCACATGCTGAGGATAGCCACCTAAAAATTGTAAGGTAACTGCCAAAGCAAAAAGAATTTTAGCTGATTTTTCTTTAACAAGCTTTAAGCCTAAGTATGATAAAAGAGGCAGCCACACTAAGGATTGCACAGTAGAAAAATTATTCATACTCCCACTTACCTGGGTAGAAAACATCCATAAACCACCAGCTACTAAGGCCCACCAATGATCTTTAAGCCAATGCTTTACAAGCAAATACATTCCACCATAGGCAATTAGAGCGTGAGAAATTAATAATAAATTAAGAGCAATGGCTGGTGGAAAAAAGATAAAAAAGATTGTGCTTGGATAAATAACAGATTGGTTGATGTCTGAAAACCAAGGCATACCAGCAAAAACATGAGGATTCCATAATGGCAATACTCCTTGTTTTAGCCATTCAGCAGTAAAAATTTTGCCTGGCATCATCAAAGAATAATTGTCTCCAAAAACTAATGTTTTGCCGAATATAAAGGGAAAAAATCTTATGGTAATAAATATTATAAAAAACAACCAAAACTGCCAATGCACTGTTTGCCACCATTTTTGCTTTGCTACAGTTTTTGTCATAAAAACTTAAATTAAAAAACTAATGTGGCAACATGCGCAAACCGATAATCATTCTTAACGCATCTATGCCATCACGCCACGAAATCTTTTTTCCTTCAGCAAAATCACGACCAACATAGGTAATGGGTACTTCAAAAATTCTCACGCCACGCTTTAATAGCTTACAAGTAATTTCTGGCTCCATATCAAATTTATTTGATTGGATATCCAACTCACGAAAAACCTTAGTTGGAAGCAACTTGTAACAAGTCTCCATGTCAGTGAGAGTTGTATCGTACAAAATATTCACAAGAAAATTTAATAAACTATTTCCCAAACGATGCCAAAATAATAAGTTTGAGTGAGGGCCAATAAAGCGAGAACCATAAACAACATCTACTCTACCTGATTCAACATGTTCCAATAGAGCTGGAATATCACTTGGATCATATTCCAAATCAGCATCTTGAATTAAAGTATAATCACCAGTTACTTTCTTCAAACCATATTTGATGGCTGTTCCCTTGCCACCATTAGCTTTTTTAAAATAAGAAATTTTTTTAAGATTCTTATTCTTTGAATTAAGAAACTTTTTAATTTCTTTTTCAGTGCCATCAGTACTACCATCATTAACCACAATCACTTCATTGACAGCTGGAACGATTACCAATCTAGTAAGAATTTCTCTTACTGTTTTTTCTTCGTTATAAACAGGTACTATCACAGAAAGTTTCATTAACTGAGCATATCAATTTTTTATAAGATTTGGGAGGTGGTTTTGACACAGAAACCTTGACTTTATTGCTATTTTATCCTATAATATATAGATATTGGATATAAATTACCCCTCTTAACCCATTGCGGGTTGTGGTGGTGGTTTAGCAACCAATAACAGTTCTTTAACTTATTGAGTAAAAGGTGTTTTAAAAAATTAACTTTTAGCTCACAAGTTTGAAAATTTATTTTATTTGTTTTCAAGCTTGTGAGTTAAAACAACCTGAGTTGAGTAAATCAACTCAGAGATTAATTTGGAGAAAATACCGTGAAAACTAGTAAATACATCCTAACCACTTTGCTCTTAATCCTTGCTTTTGTCAGCTTCGGCTGCGGAGCAGCCATTGATGATGGCATCTATCAGGTTCAGATCACACTGGAACTTGAAACCGAAGGAACTTCGGTTGTATCAGCAACGGATCAGCAAAGACAGGACCAAGTTGTGAACTTTGCGCCAGGAGGATATTGGGACTCGTATTATCAAAGAGGAACGTTGAGAGGCACTATTGTCTCAGTCGTTTCTAAAAACGAGAAACAAGTCAAAAATAGCGCAGGCTTAGACGCCGGTCAAATCATCATTATTGAGACCATGGATGAAAAAGTGCTCAGCCTAGTGGCTGGTGACACCGTCAAGCTCGACTGCAGAACAGTACTATTGGACGATGATTCCACACCGGAAGGCGTGCGATACAACGCTCCACACTACTGCAAAGTCGTTGAAATTGTCACTAAATAAACTCAATGGTTCAAGACTCAATAAAAAAAGCCTTGCTGCAAAGCAAGGCTTTTTTACGTCTATTTATGTTTTAAAAACTTATTAAATCAAGCACTTTTATCCAGAAACTTTGATCCATGCCTGTAAAATCTCCTGTTTCAGCATCAACAGTATATTGAGCTGCAACTTCAACTGGAATAAACCACAGCAATTTTTCTTGTTTTTGAGTAGCAACTTTATATTCCAAGCCATTACCACCTTCAACTAAATCAATATTTTCTTGGTTATAACTAAAGTCAGCTTGTTCTTCTAAAATTTGTTTGGCTTTATCAGGTGAAATGCCAAGTTTCACCAAACCAACCACAGTTTCAACAAATACCTCACCATTATCAGGATCGACTGTTAAAGGTAACTCCACTTGAGCACCCAAAACGCCATCGTTAATTTCCAAATGATCATCTTTATGTCTAATATATAGGTTTCTTTTTTCTGAAACTTTAATTTTCAACTCTTGTTCTTTAACTTTATATTCAAGTTTTGAAGGTTGTTTTGGATTAACACTTTGTTTAACAGTTACCTCTAATTCTTTACCTGCTTTAGTTTTTATCTTCAACTCCTTTAGATCACCAGAACCATAAACCTTGTTTTCCAACTGTAACTCTTGACCTTCTTCGTCATCATGATCTTCACTTTTTAATTTTCTTTCTTCAATTAATTTACCTGATGAGTCATAAGTCTTCATTTCAACTTCAACTTTACCAGCTTCTTCTTGTCTCTTGATGTAAGTAGTACTACCCATAGCATTTTTAATTTCTTCTTCTGAAGAATGATCATCCGCTTGCTCATCTTCATCATCTTTTTCGTCTTCCTGCTCATCCTCATCGTTTTCTTGTTCTTCTTCTTGTTTATTCTCCTGCTCATCCTCATCGCCCAAAACTTGACCATCACCAAAGATCATTGCCACCAATTCGGTTGTATTTGCTAAAGCTGGCTTTGAAATATGTTTACCAAACAAAGCAAACATAAATATAAAAAAAATTATTAATAGTAATTTTTTATTATTCATAGTTTTCATTATATGGGTGAAATCTAACAAATTTAAGTGATAAATCTTACAAAAAAGCCCCTACCTTAAACAGTAGGGGCTTTTTATACCTCATCTTTAAAAACTAAACCCTATTCATTAACCACTTCACCCTCTTCAGCTTCTTTCTTATCATCAGCCTTATCTTCTTTCTTTTCATCTTTGGCTTGACCAGCAGCTCCTTGAGCTTGAGCAGCCTGTGCTTTTTGCATAGCCTCACCAAGTTTTTGAGCAGAAGTCAAAGTCTCTTCGGAAGCCTTATCTAAATCCTCTTTGGAAACATCATCCTTAGCAGCTAATTCTTTGAGTTTTTTAATATTTTCCTCAATAGCTTCTTTATCCTTAGGATCAACTTTATCACCATAGTCTTTGACTTGTTTTTCCATCTCAAAAGCAATGCTATTGGCTTTGTTTTTGGCTTCAATCAAATCTTTTTTGGCCTTATCCTCTTCAGCATGCTGCTCTGCATCGTTCTTCATTTTCTCAACTTCTTCATCAGAAAGATTAGTACTATTTTGAATAGTAATCTTTTGCTCCTTACCAGAAGTTTTATCTTTAGCAGAAACATTTAGAATACCATTTGAATCAATATCAAAAGTCACTTCTACTTGAGGAATACCTCTTGGAGCTGGTGGAATACCATCGAGTACAAAACGACCAAGAGTCTTATTATCTACAGCCATCTGACGTTCACCTTGCAAAACATTAATCTCTACCTGAGTCTGATTATCAGCCGCAGTAGAAAACACCTGTGACTTGCTAGTTGGAATAGTGGTATTGCGCTCAATCAAAGGAGTGCGAATTCCACCCAGAGTCTCCAGACCTAAAGTTAAAGGAGTAACATCAAGTAAAACTACGTCAGTTACATCTCCACCAATAACACCTGCCTGGATAGCAGCGCCAACAGCTACCACTTCATCTGGATTAACACCCTTATGTGGTTCTTTGCCAAAGAATTTCTCAACTTCTTTTTGAATCTTAGGCATACGAGTTTGACCACCAACTAATACAACCTCACTAATATCTTTGGTTTCAACCTTAGCATCTTTCATGGCCTTACGAACTGGTTCAAAAGATTTTTTGATCAAATCATCAACTAATTCTTCAAGCTTAGCTCTAGTTAAAGTCATAGTTAAATGCAAGGGTTGACCGCCATCACCTTGGGTAATGAAAGGCTGATTAATCTCTGTTTGTTGAGCAGAAGACAATTCAATCTTGGCTTTTTCAGCACTATCCTTGACACGTTGCATAGCCTGAGGATCTTTGGAAAGATCTTTGCCTGAATCTTTTTTAAATTCAGCAAGAATATACTCAATAACAGCATTGTCAAAATCATCACCACCAAGAAAAGTATCACCATTAGTAGATTTAACTTCAAAAACACCATCTCCAATCTCTAAAATTGAGATATCGAAAGTACCACCACCTAAGTCATAAACAGCAATGGTTTTACTACCTTTTTTATCAAGACCATAGGCCAAGGCAGCGGCAGTTGGCTCATTAACAATGCGCTCTACTTTGAGACCAGCAATTTCACCAGCTTGCTTAGTAGCCTGACGTTGAGAGTCATCAAAATATGCTGGCACAGTAATAACAGCTCTCGTAACTGTCTCACCCAAGTAACTTTCAGCATCAGCTTTGGCTTTAGCTAAAACCTTAGCAGAAATTTCTTGTGGGGTATAAGCCTTGTTATTAACTTTAACTACCACCATCCCATCTTTGCCATCAGTAATATCATAAGCAATATGCTTAAGAGCATTCTGTACAGCCTTATCATTGAGTTTGCGACCCATAAAACGTTTAACAGAGTGAATAGTAGTTTTTGGATTCATCACCATCTGACGCTTAGCTGCATCACCCACCACTGAATCTTCACCTTTAAAATTTACAATTGAAGGAAAGGTATTGCGTCCTTCTGCCGTGGCAATAATCTTTGGTGAGCCACCCTCCATTACTGCTACTGCTGAATTTGTGGTACCCAAATCGATACCGATAATTTTGCCTGAGTTTGCCATATTTACTCCTTTTATATTTATTCTTTTTTTACTTTTTAAATTAGTCCAAAACTACCTTGGCATGCTGGATTACTAAGCCATTGAGACGGTAACCTTTTTGGCTTACTTGGACTACTTTTTTACCATTTTGTTGTTTTTCAATTACTTCCATAGTTTCTACATCAAATTCTTTATTCAATACTTCTATTTCCTCCAAACCAAAATCAGCCAAAACCTTTTTTAACTGCTCAGTAACCATTGTTAAACCTTGATCTTGTAGTTGTTGAGCAGCTAACTGTAAATGTTCAAATGGCTGTAATAAAGATTCAATCAAATCTCTATTTGCCATTTTAATACTGCGCAAGCGCTCTTCTTGGGTTCTACGCATTAAGTTTTGATAATCTGCTAAAGAACGTTTTTCTTTTTCAAGTTCTTGAGACAACTTTTCTTCTAGCTCTGCAACTTTTGCGATAGCCACTACCAATTCTTCCGATTGATCGGCGACAACATGATCAGTGTTATTACTTATCTTTGTTTTTTTCATTTAACCTTATCCGGTAATTTCTTCAATTAAACCCTTAAAATATTTCATCATTGGAATGATGTAAGGATAGTCAAAACGATGTGAGCCAATTACACCTATTTTACAAAGTTGACCTCCGGCTGTAACTTCCATATAAATTAGACTTACAGGTTCAAGATTTTTGTTTCCCAGCTCTTTGCCATAAACTAGATGAACTGGGTTTTCACTTTGACCAAGATCAAAGACATCTTCCATCATCCCAGCTTCTTCAATTAAATTGAGCACATTGCGAGTAACACGAATATCAAAAAATTCTGGCATATTTAATAAATTAGCATAACCAGAATGATAGATGCGATGATCTATGGGAGTCATAGCTACTCCGACAGCATGAGCTTTTTCAGCCAAGATACGAGCCGCTTCATAAAGCAAGGCGTCTGTTTGTTGACGATACTTCCAAATTTTTTCTTTTGCCCCTACTTCATCTGCCACTGACAATTCTTTTTCTTTCATCAGCTCATTAACGTATAAACGTAAAGCCAAAGGTGTAGGAATACGCCCAGCAGAAATATGAGATTTTTGTAAATAACCTTGCTTGGTAAGATAAACCATTTCATTGCGAATAGTGGCCGGAGAAACACCAATGTTGAATTTTTTATCAATAGTATCAGAGCCAACTGGCTTAGCTGTTTCGATAAACTCCTCGATGATAGCGCGTAATATTTGGATCTGACGAGCAACGAGATCAATCATAATATTAGCAATGATATACAAAGAGTGCTAACAAGTCAATCAGAAAATAAAAACGAGTGCTAATTTGAAAAAGAAGCAACTAAATCACGAATTTTACTCTGGAAAACTGCTTTACTAAACTTTTCTGCCCAAACCCTAATAGCAACTGGAGAAAAATTTTGCAACTCAAAATGTTTAATACCCTCCTCCAAACCAGCCTCATTAAGCTCATTAAAAAGAATACCAGTTTTATCATTTTTAACAGTTTCTTTGGGACCACCAGAATTGTGAGCAATCACTGGAGTTCCATAAAGCATAGCCTCAACTGGCACAATCCCAAAATCCTCATACTCCACTGGATATAATAAAGCCTTAGCTCCAGCATAGAGCTCAGCTAATTTAATATCATCAACTGCACCCAAAAACTCAACTGAAGGACCAGCCATAGCTTGTAATTGAGACAACATCTTACCAGTTCCAACTACTTTTAAAGGCAAATTAAGTTTTGTGCATACAGATACAGCCAACTCTGGATGCTTAGCTAAAGCCAACCGATTTACATAGAGAAAATACTTTCTATCTTTCGGTTCAACTAAGGTTTTTTTATCGCTTCCATTCAAATCAACGGGAGGATAGATAACTATTGATTCTCGACGATAAAACTTGGTGATTCTACCAGCGGTTTCTTGAGAATTTGCAATAAATTTATCAACATTATTTCGAGAAACTTTTACATCAATAATTCTCATAAAATGATTTAAAAAATATCCAGCAACTCTCATTAGTGGATTACTCTTCCAATCAGACATAGCGGAATAACCATACAAAACTCTAGGAGGAGTATGACAATAACAAATATGTTTACCATTGATAACCCTTACCGCCTTAGCAAAGTATGCATTGGAAGAAGAAATCACTAAATCATAAGCAGATAAATCTAAACTAGAAAAAGCCCATGGAGCTAAAAATCTCAATGGAGAATGCAATTTTTTAAACCCAGGGATTTTACTTAGCCATGTTTCCCTAATATCCCAATCAGCAAATCTTGATGCGTGGACCCCCAGAGATTTTTGGTCATAAAAAGCAGTATAAACTGGGGCTTCTGGATACATCTCATGTAAAGCTTCCAAAACCCTCTCTGCTCCACCAAATTCTCTTAAATAATCATGAACCAGGGCAATTTTTTGAGGAAAATTTTTTGACATTAAAATAGTGCCTCCTGAACTGAAGTTTCAAATGCATCCTGAGGTAATAAAGAAATAAGTGATTTAAAATTCAGTTCCGTAAATAAATCAGCAATAGTTTGTTTGTTATATGAAGAAACTCTACAATCCTCAAGCACAAACTTAATTGGAGCATCAGTGATAATGGTAGCTAATTCTTTACTAACCAAGGCACTTTCTTTATCAGTAATTAATTTTTTCTTAACCGATGGAGTAAAAATTGGAGACTCTTGATCTGCCTCTAAAGCCTGATAAACACCAGCCACTGTCTTGAAACTCTGAATCAAAGCAGCTGCGGTTTTGGGACCTATTCCTTTAACACCAGGAATATTATCAGAACTATCACCCATTAAGCCCTTAAGATCTGGTACCTGGTCTGGAGCTACGCCCATTTTTTCCTTAACAGCCTGAATATCATATTCTTTATCTGTTTGAAATTTACCCCTTCCAGGCATATATACATGAGTATCATTATCAACTAATTGGAACATATCCTTATCACCAGTTAAAATTACAGTTAATAACTCTTTATCCAAAGACTCAATAGTGCGGTTAATTGTTCCAATCAAATCATCTGCCTCATAACCTTCTATTTCAAATTGTGGAATATTCAATGCTTCAACCACACTTTTAATTATACCTATTTGAGACTGAAGTTCTTCTGGCATAGTAGGACGATTAGCCTTATATGCCTCAAACTCCTTATGTCTCATTGTGGGTTTGGGATGATCAAAAGCCACTGCTATATGAGTTGGTTCTAAATTTTGAATTACAGTTAATAAAATTCTAGAAAAACCATAAACAGCATTAATCAACTGACCAGTTGGAGTAGTTAGTTCTTTGGGAAAACCAAAAAAACATCGATAAATCAATGCATGTCCATCAATGAGAAGAAATGTTTTTTGGGACATATTGTCTGTATTCTACTACAGACGCCAGCGTTGAGGAGGTAATGAAGATTTACTGTCTTTATTCTTAACTAAATAATCAGTCTTGTTCTTTAGGCTACGCAACTCATCCTCAATACGATCAAGCTTCTCATGCATTCTGCGCCACTCATAATCTTCTTGCATCTGATTAAGATAAACAGTAATCGTACCAACTAAAGCACCGAACATTACCGCTCCAGAGAGTTGTAATAAGGCTCCTAAAAATCTGCCAGCATTAGTAACAGGCACTACATCACCATAGCCGACAGCAGTAACCGTTGACATCGCCCACCACAAGCCGTCGCTTGCTGATTGAATATTTGATTGTGGATCCATTATTTCTAAAGGAATAATCACCATACCAGCAAAAATTGTAGCGGTAAAAATTATGATCAAAATCTTACCTAAACGACGAGATAAAGGAAAACGACGCATTAATGGGACAGTCATTATGTTCTCTATGATACGAGAAAATCTTTAGAAGAACAAGTTCGTTTGCTAGCTACGCTTAAGCTCTTTGCGAGCCTTAGGCATACCCATAACTCTTTCAAACTCATCACTATCCATAGTCTCTATTTCCAAGAGTTTTTTGGTTACAGCATCAAGTTCTTTACGATGTTTCTTTAATAATAAAGTAGCTTTTTTCTGAGCTTCATCAATGTATTTACGAATTTCATCATCAACTTTTTCTTGAAGTTGACTAGAAATCTTTTGTGGCTCGCCCCAGGCTCTGGCATATGTTTGGTCATATTGAGGGGCGAAATTCATTGGACCCAAATCACTCATACCATACTCCACCACCATAGCTCTAGCAGCTCTTGTGGCGCGCTCAATATCATTACTGGCACCAGCTGTTTGCTCGCCATAAACCAACTCTTCAGCTGTACGACCGCCCATCATTACCACCATATCATCCAACATCTCTGATTTGAGCAATTGCACTCTATCTTTTTCTGGAGGAGTAAATGTATATCCCAAGGCATGACCTCTGGAAACAATAGAAATTCTATGAACTGGATCGGCATAGGGAAGAATATGAGCCAAAACAGCATGACCAGCCTCATGGCAAGCAGTCATCTCACGCTCATAATCATCATGAAGACGTTTTTTGCTTGGACCATATTTTACTTTCAAAGAAGCCTCTTCAATATCTTCCATATTAATGAAGTCTCTGCTTTCGCGAGCAATAGCAATAGCAGCCTCATTCATCATATTTTCTAGATCTGCTCCAGAAAATCCAACTGTTCTCTTAGCTATCTTTTCCCAAGTTAAAGCTGGATCCATAGGTTTGCCTTTGGCATGAATCTTTAAAATAAATTTACGTTCTTCTAAATCAGGTAAGGAAACAGTCACACGACGATCAAAACGACCAGGACGAACCAAAGCTGGATCAAGCATGTCTCCCCTGTTTGTAGCAGCCATAACAATTACGTTTTCATTACGAGCAAAACCATCCATTTCAACTAAGATTTGATTTAAAGTCTGCTCTCTTTCGTCATGCCCACCCATACTGCCTTGGCCACGAATGCGACCAATTGCATCAATTTCATCGATAAAAATAATAGCTGGAGCTAACTTTTTAGCTGTCTCAAACAAGTCACGAACTCTAGAAGCACCAACACCAACTAGCATTTCCATAAATTCAGAACCTGCAATAGATAAGAACTGTACATTTGCTTCTCCAGCTACAGCTCTGGCCAATAAAGTTTTTCCTGTACCAGATGGACCAACCAATAAAACACCTTTTGGAGTACGAGCTCCCACTTTAATATATTTCTTAGGATTCTTTAAAAAGTCGACAATTTCTTGTAGTTCTTGCTTAGCTTCATCCATACCGCCCACATCACCAAAAGTAATGCTTTGCTTGCCTTTAACAAAAACTTTGGCTTTACTACGACCAATACCCATAATTCCGTCTTGAGCTCCGCGAGCCTGTCGGAACATCATTAAGAAAAATAAAATCATTAAACCAAGCGGCAAGAAATTAATTATCAATTCCCAAAAAAGTTGACCAAAAGCCACATTCTCGATGTTGAGATCTACTGCAGTAATATCAATACCAGCAGAATCTAAAATTGAGAGAGCTTCCTGACCTTCTTCCTTAAGAGCATATTTTTTGCTCTCATCTTTATAAATACCTCTTAGTTCAGTGCTAGTAACCTGAATTTTTTCAATTTTTTCTTCACGAATATCACGCACCATTTGGCTTAAAGAAACATATTCAGTAGAACCACCAAAAAGATTGCGTATTGCAGGAAAAAAGATTAATAAAAGAATTAAAAAAATAAAACCTTTATTAAAGATATTATTCAAATTCATATTAAATTGGAAAATCTTCACATTTTTTGGCAATTTAGGCATTTGTTGTTGAACACCAGGCTTTTTTTGAGTTTTTTGAGGATCAGCAGCCTTATTTTGAGGTGAAATATTTTTTTTATCTTGTTTTGTTCCAGGCTTGTCAGTCATAGTGAGAGGTATTGTAACATGATCATTGATTCAAAAAAGAGTTGCAGGATTACAAATTTTAAACCTTTATATATCAAAAAAATTATCTTGGCAGATCTTTTTCATATTTAGAAAAAAGTGCCTCAACTTTGTCCCTATACCCAGAGTAGAGTTCCCAAAACTTTTCCCCCGACCAAATATGTAGGGAAATTAATGCCCCAAGTGCTGAAACATTATTATTTTTTTCAGATAAACCAATATCTCTGGCATTGCCAATGTGTTGTAAGTGCCACTCGGCCTCACATTTTGGACAATGAAGACGCAGGTTGCTTAAAGCATTATATCGATTAAGTTTATGACCATTTTGGTCTGAAATTCTAGTATGATCCATGTGACCAACAATACTCTCGTCTTCATTCAAACGAATACCACAACTCTCACATCTACCACTAGCTCTTTCGCGAACTTCTCTCTTAGCTCCTTGCGAAGCAGAAGAAAAAGCTACTCCAACTATCGCTCCAAGAGCCAATAGCCACCACAAAATCTTCTGATTTTTGTTTTCCTCAGCAGAAGCCAGTAAAACAGACTCTCTTTCCAAAGAGAACTTTCTATTGAATTAATAAACTGGGGCAGATTTATGTAAGCTTAGCGCACTACAGTGCCAGCTGCAACTTCTGGTTTTAGGGAAAAAGGAACTGGTTGATCATCACCATCAGCCATAATCATCATTCCTTGGCTAATTGAGTCACCCATTTTGCGCTCAGCCATATTAACAATAAACATATATGAGTTACCAATAAAATCTTCTGGCTGATACCACTGTTTAATACCAGATAAAATTGTTTTTTCACCAATCTCTGCACCAAAATCTACCCTAAACTCTAGTAGTTTTTGACTCCACTCTGGGGCTGCCGCGGCAATTATCTTGCCAATTCTAATATCTAATTTTTCAAAATCACTATATTCTATGGTTGGTTTCATATTTTTCCCAAAAACTAATTTTTTACTCCAATAATTTTATATACTTCAGTTAAAGTAGCATTTGCCACTTGGCCTGCCTTGTCGGCTCCCATAGCCAAAATCTTGGTTACTAGTTCCAGATCGTTCGCCAAAGCCAATCTGCGCTTACGAGCCGCTTCAAACATTCTTTGATGAGCTAAAAATAGTTTCTCTTTAACTTCAACATCGCCTACTTGTCCTGCCTGGTATCTTGATTTTAAATCAGTAACTTCATCCTGATTATCATTAATCAAATCATGATAGATAAAGATTGGATTGCCATCTACTTTCCCTGGATCAGTAGCTTTTTTGCGGTTTGGATCAGTGAAACAAGACATAATCTGTTTACGAATTACTGCTTCATCTTCAAAAATGCCAATAGTATTACCCAATGATTTACTCATCTTGCGTTGACCATCAGTGCCAACAATCTTACCAACTTGCTTGGAAATTAGTGGTTCTGGTAAAGGAAATTCTTCTTGTTGATAAGTACGATTGAAGTTTTCAGCAATATCACGAGTTAACTCAATATGCTGACGTTGATCTTCACCAACTGGAATACCAAATGGTTTGTAAAGCAAAATGTCTGCTGCCATTAAAATGGGATAGTTAAATAAGCCCATATTAATTGATTCAACTCCAATATCTTTTTGAAGTTTATCTTTAAAAGCATGCATTCTTTGCATCTGGCCAAAAGAGATATAGTTTGCCAAAACAATGGCTAACTGAGTATGGGCTGGAACTTGAGACTGGCGAAAGAAAACACATTTTTCTGGATCAAGGCCTAAAGATAAATAATCAAGAACCACGCCTAAAATATTTTTTTCTAGAGTTTTTTGATCATGTACTGTGGTAAGAGCATGTAAATCAGCAACAAAATAAAATGTTTCTTTACTGCTGTCATTTTGTAGCTCAATTTGTGGTTTTACAGCACCAAAATAATTGCCAATATGGAGAGAGTTGCCGCTTGGAGTAATGCCAGATAAAATTCTATTTGTTTTTGTTGTCATAAAGTTTCCTAATTATAAATGAATACGTAAGTTTTGCAGAGGCATATCTGGAATTAAATCCAAAAAACCCCCAATTTTAGGGGGTTTTGTTTCAAATTAATTTCTTTTAAATTTTATAACACAACAAATACACCCCTCTTATTTTGAGTGGCGCCACCAAGAAAATTTAATTTGTTGGTAAGTATTTGTCATATCCATGTTTTATTCTAATTTATCTAAACTTATTTACCATTACTGGTTTAAAGTTCTTCAATTTGAACATTAGGAGCCATATCTGGAGCATCAATTAATTCAAGATATTTCTCAGTAGTAGTAATACGTTTGTGACCAACTAGTTGAGAGACATAAACCAATGGAGTGCCAGCCTTAAGCTGTTCAACAATAAATGTATGACGTAAATCGTTTACTTTGGCTTCTTTGATTCCAGCTAAACGGAAATAACGATCAATAGCAGTACGGATATTTCTAACCAAGAAAGGACGACAAGTCTTGGTTAAAAAGACAGTCTTCTCTTTTGAACGAGGACGAACTTTCAAATAGTCCATCAAAGCTTTTTTAGCAGCTTTATTCAAAGGAACTTTGCGTTCTTCTCTAGAATTTTGAGCTAAAATGTTTACAACACCTCTATCCAAATCAACGTCATCAGATGCCAAAGCAGCTAGTTCACTAATTCTCATACCAGTTTGAAGTAAAACTTCAACAATGGCAAAAATACGAGCATCTCCACGACATGCGTCGCGCAAAGCTCTGTATTCTAAACGACTCAATACTCTGGGAGGAGATTGTTCAATTTTAGGATGAGAAATAGTTTCTGCTGGATTTGCTGCAACAATGTTTTCTCCAATTAAATAACGGAAGAAAGCTTTAATAGAGTTGATTTTGCGAGAAACTGATTTACTTGTATAACGTTTTTGTTTTAAATCACTCTTAAAGTTATCAATATCATCACTAGTAACCTCGGCCACTAGGGTTTTACCCTTTTCGCCGACGAATTGAACTAATTGTTCTATGTCTTTACTGTATGCGATGACTGTTGCATTGGCTTTACCCTTCTCTCGAAGGTTTTGCTCAAATTTAACATGTGCATCAACTAAAACTGTTTGTTGCATATATTTTCTCTTTCCCTCTTATACAATGGCACTAAAATATAGCGTCAGTGTATGATGTAGGGCAGAATACTAATTAACTTATATTAATCTAACGTCTTATAATATCATAACCAGGGATTTTTAGCAAGCAGTATGAAACAATTGCTTACCAAGCCCATCACCATCCTCTTTCTTAGTGTTATATCACTGCTGTTTTTTATTTCTCTTCGAAAAACAGCACAAAAAAGTGAGCTATCACAGAAAAATGTTGAGATACTAGAACAAAAAATTGAGGATAATAAAATTGAGATTGAAGAAGAAAAAAAACAAATATTTTATGCGTCATCAGAATTTGCTATAGACAAACTTTGGCGGGATGAATTATTAAACTATAAACCAGGAGAATATGTTTTACAAATTCCACTTGAGGAAAAAGTAAAAAAAGATGAAAGTTTTACTGAAAATAAATCAGCTTGGGAAAATTGGCTTAGCTTATTCCAAAAATAAAAAATTAAATCGAGTTATAATTATATCTATATATATCTAACTAATGAAAAAAAATAAAAAAGAACAAAGATTATCTACCAAACCTACTGGAGAAACTGCTTTTTTGGCATACTATCGAACTCTTTTCGCCAATGAAGCTGAATTTCAATCCTGGGAAAAAGCTTTAAGATCAGACAAAAACCCAGTTTTACGCTTTAATCCTAAATATGAAGAAATATTAAAACAACTTTGGAGTGAAGCTGAATTACCGTGGAAAACTCTTTCTTGGCATCCATACGCCCTAGAATGGCCTAAAAATGTTCCTCCAAAGACAACATTGCCTGGTTTCAAAGAGCGCTATTTTTATGCCATGAATGCCTCTTCCTTGTTGCCAGTACTAGCTCTTGATCCTGGTCCTGGAGACTTAGTGTTAGATGCTTGCGCTGCTCCAGGAGGAAAAGCCTTGTTTATTGATGATTTGCTTGATAAAAAAGGATTACTTATTGCTAATGACCTTTCAAACTTCCGTCGAGGTCGAATGCGTCAGATCTTCAAAGCCTATGATAAAGAGCACATTGAGATTTGGGGACAAAAGGCAGAAACCATTTTTTATAACCAACCAGAGTATTTTGATAAAATTCTCATTGATGCTCCATGTAGTAGTGAAAAACATATTATTAGAGAACCAAAAGAATTAAAAAAATGGAGTTACACTAGAATTCAAACTCTATCTGCTAGACAAAAAAATCTCCTGAAATCTCTTTGGTTGGCTTTAAAACCTGGTGGCACCATGGTTTATTCCACTTGTGCTGTTACTCCAGAGGAAAATGAGGGAGTTGTTGAAGAATTTATTAAAGAGCAACAAGATGCCATACTCCAACCATGGACTTTGGATACTCCTGGAGGGGCTGGTTTGTCATTTCAAGAAAATTTGTCTTTTTCTCTGGAAAAAGTACGTAGAGTCCAACCACATAAAGATGGTTTCGACCCCATGTTTGTAGCAAAATTTGTAAAAAAAGTTTAGGAATCAGCCTGATTGGTTGTTGAAGTCAAATTTTTCTGCTCGTAATCCTCTATTTCTGTTAAGAATTTTTCTAATTTGGGTAAATTTTCTGCATAAAACTGCCCTGCTTGATCAACTTCCATAGCTAAGAACTGACCTAAAGTATCAATATCTTGTTCAGTCATTTGTGGAATTTTATAAACCAATTCTGGTTTTTTGCTCTCATCCAGTTGGATGCTTTGACGAATCAATACTTCTAGAGCTGCTTTTTTTTCTTCTAAACTAGGCATTACTTACTCCTATTGCTGGCGTACGAAACATACTGGCAGCTTTTTGTACTTCTGTTGACTTGACTGTTGCCTGATGAGCTCTCCAGATTTCTGTAGCTCTTTTAACCCCGGCTTTCATTCTTGGAAAATCTTTTACGAACTGCATTGTAGTTTCAATGGCGTGAGTTGGTAGTGCTCCACCAGTAAATAACTCCAATACTTCGCTGCCCCATGCCCAAGCTTTACTAACATCAGGTGTTAAGTCAAAAGAAGTAAGCTTTGCTAGATCTGCTCCGATTGATACTACTTCACCAATTCCTGGTACTAAATCGACTACTGAAATACCAATGTTTAGGACTGTCCTAGCAAATGCTATTAGAGCAATTTTTACTTTTTCGTCTTGCAACATTTTTCCAAGTAGAAAATTACTTTCTTGCTTGGACTGAAACATTTCTCCGATGCGGCCAGCGACATCTTTTAAGCCAGACTTAACGTACTCTGGTATTTTGCCGAAGCGCTCTGATCGCCATTCTGAGTTGTTGTTTGGTTTCTTTTCTTGTTTTTGCTCTACCATACTTCATTAGTATATAGTGAAAAGCGTGCTAAAAAAACTTCTAGAAAAAATATTCATAGGTTCTAAAAAACAATCAAATTCTTCCGAGTTAATTAAAAAAATCAAAACTTTTAGTAAAAGGCTCTATGTTCTAGAAGATGAGTTTTTTGCTAAAAATGAAAATAAACAAGGATAATGCCAGAGACAGCATCAACTGATCAGCTGACTGAGTGGAGAGAAAAACTAGAGCTTAAAAAGATAGATGTTTTGCGGCTCAAGCAAGAAGCTGCTTCTTTAGATCAGGAAAAAAGTCTTAGGGCAAAAAGAGTTTTAGATCAATATTGGAATGTTAAAGAAGGTAAATCTTCAGAGGATGCAGAATCAAAAGATTTAGTTGCTCTTTTTGAATCACTACCGCCTGAGCTTCAAGAGCAGGTTCTAGAAAATCTTATCAGTATCCAATTAACCTGGGGATGTAATGGTCTATGTCCATTCTGTGCCTATGAACCAGATAAGGGTGTTAAAGCAAAATTTTCTTTTGAGTCTCTTAAGGCGTTTTTAGCTAAGTATGGAGAAAGATTGAAAAAAGCCAAAGAAAGTAGTTCTGGCTCTATTCCTCACTATTGGGATAGTGATCCATTTGATTATCTGGATCAAGGCCATGATTATTTAGATTTTTATCTTGAATGGAGAAAATATTTTCCCAATGAACCTATTTTTATTAGCACAGCTGTTCCAAAGGGTTCGACCGATGCTTTCAAAAGATTTATTATTTATGTCTGGAATCACTATTATAAAGAAAATCAAATGGTTCAAGTTCGTGTTTCTGTTTCCAAAGCTAATATCCAAAGAATTGAAGCTGTTTTTGAAGAAATTAAACAAGAGATGGGATGGCCAATTAATAAGGATATCGAAGAAATACTTAGTCCTTTCTTGAGTTTTTCTCCAAGAATTGAAGATGATGAAATTGATGATCTAGGACCAAGAATTAATAAACATGATGATTTTGCTAGTTCAAATTCACCCTCATGTTCTGATGGAGTTGTTTTGACTCCGTTACAAATTAAGGCTATTACGATGACTGCTGCCAATGTCTATGAGCCTTCTGGTGAAAAAACAATGATAATTAATCAAGATACTCCAGTTAATATGATTCCTAGTTACACTAGTAAGGCGTATTTTAATGGTTTTAGTTCTAATACAGATTTGGTTTTAAGAACTGAGATGCGTCAGGCATTTTTGCCAATGGTGATAAATTCTGATGGTAGAGAAATTATTTTGCCTGATAAATATGAAAATACTATTTATAGACTTGGTAGATGGAGTTTTTCTTTGGATTTAGTGTTAATTGATATTGCTAACTTAATTAATCCCAATTCTCCAGCATATGAAAATACTACTAGAGAAAAAGAAGAGTATCAGGTATTGGCTTTACAAGCTGCCAATATTCATTTGGATGAAATAAAGGATGATCTTAAAAAAGCAGAAGAGTTATTTAATAGCGGCTTACTTACTCCGGAGCAAATGAGTAAACTTGAGTTTTATTATATGCTTACCTATTTGCGTGTTATGCAAATTTCGCTAGTAACTAATACTGCTAGCGGTTTTTTTGTGAGTGCAGAAGAAATATCTCTTCAAGCAAATATTCTTAAAGAAATAAATAAGAAGAATATTGATCAAATCGAGGAAATAATAGAGCTTTTAAGGGTTAGTGTTGATTTAAAGGCGACTGCGGAGAATAAGAAAATTTCAATTGAGTTGTTAGTTAAAACTCTTGGTTTTACTGAAGATAAAAAGCCAAGGTGGCTGGGTATATTGCAAAGAAGGGCTGGGGTAATTAGTTAGAAAATTGTTCGACTGCTGCAATAACGTCTTCTAGTTTGGCAGTTCCCTTTACAAAATATCCTTTTGCGCCAAGTGCTGCAGTTTTTTCACGATCTTCGTAGGAGTCAACTGCGGTAACCACTAGGACTGGAACGTCTTTTGTTTCTATGTTTTCTCTTAGTTCTTTTAAGACTTGAAAGCCATCTTTTTCTGGCATTAATAAATCTAATATTATTACTGCTGGTTGGTTGTTTTTTGCTGAATCTAAAACTTGATTGCCATTTTTAAAGTATTCTACTTCGAAACCGGCTAGTTCAAATTTTTTCTTTGATAGCTTGCTTAAAAATAAATCGTCTTCTACTAAAAATATGACTTTTTTCATTTTATGAAATTGCCTTTTTTAAATATTCAATGATTTCTGATAATTGTGTTTCTGATTTTACAAAATATTTTTTTACTCCCAAGGCAGCTACTCTCTGTTTGTCTTCCTCAGAGTTCAGGGCGCTAACTATTATTATCAAAACTTTTCCAGCCGAAATTTCTTCTTTTAATTCTTCCAAAACCTGAAAACCATTTTTTTTGGGCATTACTAAATCAAGTACTATTACTGCAGGGTTTTCTTTTTTTACCTGACTTGCTACTTCTAAGCCATCATCAAAAAATTGAACGTTTAGTCCTGCTAATTCAAATTTTTTCCTTGATAGTTTACCCAAAAATAGGTCGTCTTCTACTAAAAATATTTTTTTATTCATATAGTTTTATCTCCGTAAATAGTGATTTGTTCTCAACTAAATATGGGCTTGTGAGGTCTAGGGCGCGCAACCAGCTTAGCTTAATTTTGTATACAGCATAGTCGTGTCCAGAAATTTGCAATACTGGTGGCCAAAAATCCTCGTGGGTTGCAGATGATTCAACTATTTTGTCTAAGGCTGTATTTAGTTCTGCTGGATCATTAATTTTTGAAATTGAGCCATTGGCCTGAACTAGCATTTGTTTATGTTCCCAAACTGAAATGCTTATTTGATTGTTTTCTTCAATTGCCTTGGCTTTATAGCTTGAAGATAGAGTTGCAAAGTACATTGTGAAATCTTCATCGATAGCAAATAATAAGATTGTTGATAGAGGTTTGTTGTTTTGATGACAAAAGGCTGCCGACATGATGGAAGTCTTTTTCATGAATTCGTACACCTCTTGTACTGAGTATGTTTTAACCATGAATCAATAGTAGCGGAAAAGTAATTAAATAGCAAAAAAATTAATATATATTTATTCCTCGTAAAAAGAGGAGTAAATAGTATCAGTTCCATAGCTCAAATCATTTGAATAAAGTCTGTAATGAGAATTATTTGGCTTAACTTTGAACTCTCCAATTAAAATAGTTTTTTTATCATTAGTTTTAATAAAAGATTTATTTAAATATTCACCAGATGATTTTATGAGACTTGCATATGTGTAAGCCCTGCTGTGCACACATATTAATTCTCCATTCCAAATACATGGTCTTGCTTGGTCGCATATTTCAACAACAAATAAACTATCTTTGTTTATTTTTAAGTTTTCTATTTTTTCCAAACCATATATGTAAGTATTTATATCGTCATCATTGTAAAAAATATATCTAACTTCATTTCTATTTATTTCATTCGCAATAAATGATACTGATGATTTTAAATCACCATAACCATCTTTTGCTTTTATTTTCCCATAATAAAAGCCTGCGTGAAAAATGATAAACAAAATAACAATAAAAAATATTTTTTTGTATTTTTCAAACAAATAAACCAATAAAAAGGATGGAAAAATATATAAAGTACTCAAGTAATAGTCAAGCTTGTCTCCCTTGTAAAATCTTAAAACAATTAAAAGTAAGAAAAAGTATATTCCAAGATAAAGGTGAAGTATGTTATTTTTTCTCGATCCAATAGATTTTATAAAAAGAGTAATACCGCCAATAAAAAATATTAACCTACCAAAATATAAAAAGTAAAAATTCGTGCCAGTTAACACTCTCTCAAAAAAAGACGGGAAAAAAGTCAGTAAATAGTCTGGTTTTGATACACGATCATAATATCTACTGTGCTCACCAGTAAAATAATTAATAATTTGATTTGTGTTATTCCAACTATTCTCTATTTCTATCAAAATATATGGAAATAAAGTTAATAAAGACAACAAAATACCAATAACCCAATACTTCCTTGAGCTAATATTTTTCCAAAAACTCCAAACTAAAATCATTAATGCAAATGGAATAATTATCACAGCTTGATAATGAAAATGAACAGAAATAGCTACAGACAAAAGACCTACAATTGGTTCCCAACCAATAATGCCCTTATTACTAGTTAAAACCTTAATTATTCTTACCCAGGAATACAAAGCCAACGTTGAAAAAAATGGAATAGTATTAGGATTCCATGCAAATGAACCAAATATTGTTGGAATAGGCATTAAACCATACAAAAAAGCCACAACCCAACGTTGATTAATAAAACCCAACTCACTAAAAAGCAAAACTAAAAATATTGGAGTTGCCGATTCGATAAATATAACAAAAAACTTCATTACAAATGGATTATTTGCTGATAAAAAAGAAAGTACTAGATGAACTTGGTAATATAATGGAGGTAAATAAAAATCTCCAACACTAGCTTTTGGTCCATATCCAACAAGCCAGTCATTTTTATTTATTTTTGATTCCATTAAAATTAAATCTCTTGCGCCATCTTGTCCAAATGAATTTGAATAAAATCCATACCAAAGCCTAAAAGATAAAATTAATATAAATAATAAAAATAATTTTTTGCAAAAAGAAAGATTGTTTATAAAATTAAAAATTTTATTTGGCATTAAAAGTTATGTTTGTTAATATAACGACTATTAACTTTTATAACAATTATCATAAAAAAAGACCTATTTCTAGGTCTTTTTAAACATTGTTGCGGGACTAGGAGTCGAACCTAGCCTGCGAGATTATGAGCCTCACGTGCACCGTACACTATCCCGCGATTTTTAAAGAAGAACCGTATTATAAATCAATGTCCTCTGGAATGCAAAATCATAACTCGTCAAAAAAAACAGAACTTGGTATAATCCACCACTAGATAAGCCAGGGTAGCTCAGTTGGTTAGAGCATCGGATTCATAAACCGAAGGTCGTGAGTTCAACTCTCACCCCTGGTACAAATCATAAAAAGACCCGCAATTACGCGGGTCTTTTCTTTAAAATTTGCCTTTGGATTTATTTGCTACGATAATCATTCTCAGGAGAAACAGTGAAATACTGCTGCATCCTAGGATAGATCGTGTCGCAAACATAATCTCCTGGATAGACCACTGGATTAGCAGAAAGAAGTGAAGTCCAATCATAGAGCTCAAGCCAATCATCAGTGATTGAAACCTGATTCTCCATATGAACAACTTCTATCACTTGCCCAACAGGACCGCCCAATTCATGAGCAGAATTCCCTGCCAAATCACTGAGAGTACCAACAACTCCTTTATCCACCACAAAACCGCAGACATGCCAATCAGTTGACAAATTATCTTCGTTAGAGAGACTCTCAACATATCGAGAGACATCACTAGTGGGGGTAGGAGGAGGAGCCTCAGTTACAATGGGGACAATCACTACTTCCGTAGCTATCACAGGAACAGGTGGAGGTTCAGTTGCAATAGCGCCACAACCAGAACTCACCACCAAACCCAAAAAACAGAAAAACAAAATTACATGGTAACGCTTCATACGTCACCTCCTATTAGAATTTCTGGTTTCTGGTTTTCCAAAGTTATCTTAAAGTGCGATCTATCTCTCCCTACCCGGGAGACGGCAACCGTCTTTAAGGCTCAGGAGAAACTTTTCACCAGACCCTCCATTGTAACTAAAAACAACCAAAAAGTCAATATTATAGGATATAAATATGATTAAAAACCCCTAGAAACAACAAATCCCGCTCTTGCGAACGGGATTTTATGTAATTATCTCTATGGCCTCCTGTCCGTGCCCCAAATACCCATAAAACAAAAGATCTTCATGGGATATTCCTCGTCCAGGCAAGCCTGGTTGAGTTCGGTGCGAGGATCTGAACTTGTGGAAGGGCTACTGCTATTTGAACAAGCAGGAAGCACAAACAACGAGAGCAGGAGAACAATAACAAGGAGCAGTTGTGCTCCACGACTCATCTTAGTCATGAGTTTTACTAAGCCTCTACTTTCTTGAGATAAGTTAATGCGCGAGTACCTGAAAAGTTCATCTTATTGGACAACCGCGTCGGCCATCCAAGAAAACTAGACAACTACTCACATCAAGTAATATAGCACAATAACTAATAATTTGCAATACTATAGGATAATAAATATTAAAATAAACAAAAAAAGACCTCACTCCAGAAATGAAATGAGGTCTCTCAAAATTACTTTCAAAAACTACATCATACCTGGCATACCACCACCTGGCATAACTGGTTCATCCTTCTTTGGCAAATCAGTAACCAAACACTCAGTAGTCAAAATCATTGATGCCACAGAAGCAGCATTTTCCAACGAAGAAATAGCTACCTTTGCAGGCTCAATAACACCAGCCTTAACCAAATCCTCAAACTCATTAGTCACGGCATTAAAACCCCAAGTATCACTATTCTTAGCCAACACCTGACCAACTACCCAACCGGCATCTTCACCAGAATTGGTAGCCAACATACGCAAAGGCTCTTGCAACACCGAACTAATCAAATCAACTCCGGTCTTTTCATCTTCACTAGAAGTCTTAATTTCTTTTAAAACCTTAATAGTACGAAGCAAAGTCACGCCACCACCTGGAATGATACCGTCTTCAATAGCAGCCTTAGTTGCTTCTTTGGCATCCTTAACTCTCTCCTGAAGATTCTTCATCTCAATCTCTGTGCTTGCACCAACCTGAATCACTGCAACACCACCAGTTAAACGAGCCCTGCGTTCTTGAAGCTTCTCAATATCAAACTCAGAAGTGGAAGCCTTTATCTCTGCCAAAATTTGAGCTACACGAGCATTAATATCATTCTTGGTACCCTTACCACCCACAATACGAGTGGAATCTTTGGTACACCTAACACTATCTGCTCTACCCAAAGACTCAATAGTAATATCTTTGAGAGCTCTACCGGTTTCAGTACTAACGAAATCTGCTCCAGTCAAAACAGCAATATCTTGAAGCATAGCCTTACGACGATCACCAAAACCTGGTGCCTTAACTGGCAAAGCCTTGAAAGAACCACGAAGCTTATTTACTACCAAAGTAGTTAGAGCTTCACCCTCAATATCATCGGCAATCATTACCAAACCCTTGCCAGCATTAACTACTTGCTCAAGAACTGGCAAAATCTCCTTAATATTAGTAATTTTCTGGTCAGTCACCAAAATAAATGGATCTTCAATTACTGCCTCCATATTTTCAGAATCAGTAACAAAATAAGGAGAAGCATAACCTTTATCAAACTCCATACCCTCTTTGTGTTGAATCTCTATTTCCATGGTCTTACCCTCTTCAACCTCAACAACACCATCCTTACCCACCAACTTTAGAGCTTCGGCAATTTTCTTACCAATCTCTTCATTTTGAGCAGAAATAGTAGCTACCTTCTCCCAATCACTTTCAGTAACTGGCTTAGCAACTTTACGGATCTCATTAACCACAGCCTTAACAGCCTTATCAATACCACGCTTCATAATCATTGGATTAGCACCAGCAGTTACATATTTCATGCCTCTTTCACTAATTTTCCAAGCCAAAAGAGTTGCAGTAGTAGTACCATCGCCAGCTACATCATTAGTTTTAGAAGCAGCTTCTTTAACTAATTGAGCACCCATATTTTCAAATTTATCCTCAAGTTCAATTTCTTTTGCTACAGTTACACCATCATGGATAACGTTGGGAGCACCCCAAGCTCGATCTAAAGCCACATTGCGACCCTTAGGACCCAAAGTTGTAGTAACTGCTTGAGCCAATTGGGTAATACCAATTAACATTTTTTGTCTAGCATCACTGCCGAATAAAAGTTGTTTTGCCATAAAATAAATCCTTTCAAAAAAATAAAATCTATTTCAATTATTTAATAATTGCCAAAATATCTTCATACTTAAGAAATTGATACTCAACATCATTCATAACCACTTCATTGCCACCCCATTTTTTATAAATCACAGAATCACCCTTTTTCACCTTAATTGATCCAGGTGAACAAGATTTTCCATCTTCACATTTGCAATCCAATAACTCTCCACAAGCCAAAACCTTACCATATTGAGGTTTTTCTGTCTCATTTTCTGGAAGAATAATTCCAGAGACAGTTTTTTCTTCAACCTTAGTTGGCTCCACCAAAACATATCCTGGCATTGGTTTAATTTGTGATAAAGAAAAATCTTTCATAAAACATTCCTTTTATCTTTTATATACTTTTTAACAATAGCGACTGACTTATAACTGCTTTTCTTTATTTTTTCAAGCCAGCCTAATCAGTCAAATTAGCAATTATAATAATCGACTGCTAAAAACTTGTCAACTACCTTACCTCAATAAAAAAACAAAATTGCATCAAACAATTATTCTTTGGGGGCAGTTTGTTCAGAAACCTGATGATTTAAAGGTGGAACCTCTGATTGCAAGACTGTTTGCTCGCGACCACTTGCAGATTTAGATCTAACCTCTGAAAGCAAAAAACCTTCACAATTCAATCCTCTATCAGCAAAATGTTTATTCAAATCATCACGGATAATGGCTTCAACTTGGGAACGATTATTCTTGATTTCATCAAGAGTATATTGACTCATTAAAGAAGAAATACGACTACGAGAAAAAGGTCTAACAACCTTAGAAACTACATTTTCACCAATATTTTCCCAAATTTCTGGAGCATTATGACGATCAATTCTAAAAAGCACAGAGCCTTCTACAGAAATATCTTTTCCGTCTTTGGTAGAAGTAAGAACTGGTTGATCTCCCAATGCCTCTTTATTAGCCGAAATATCAAAATGCTTATCAATAGAATACTCAAGGACTTGAGCATTAAATAATTTGGCAACTTGCCAAAATGGAATCTTCAAATGGAGACCTGGACCCCAAACCTTGGGCAAAACACCTCGACCACGATCATAAACACAAGCTACTTGGCCTGGTGGCACAGAAATAAAAAAGCCACCTACTACTTCATCTACAAAAAACGAAACAACTAGTCGATCAAATTCCATAGAATACTATTCTACCCTAAAAAATCATTCTTGGGAAAAGAATTATGCATCCAAACCATCATCACCAGATACAATTGCTTGAAAAAGACCAAGCGTCTCCCTAAGTTGGGTCATAACTTCTACTGACAAACGCACAGTCTCACTATCCATTTTTACACCATCCAACTGAACTAAAGAATCATCTACAAAATCCTCAGCCATACCAGTTACAAACTCTTCATTCTCCCTCAACCATTCTTTTTGCTCATTTCTGCCCCTAGCAGAAAGCTGTTGCAAAATCTTTGAGATTTCTTGAATTTCTTTTTGGCGACGATATAGATCAAAACGAACTTTCTCCCCTTGCTCATCATTTGAATCAGGATCAGAAAGCAGTTCATCCATAAAAACTTTAATATTACGTTTTCTTGGCATGCGGCGCAATTATACTGTAGTTTTTATAACAAGGGGATGAAATTTTAAAAACTGGTACAATATATACCTCTGGTGCAAATCATAAAATATAACCAAACCAACCAAAAAGAAATCATTCCCGTAGTTTGCAAAACTCTAGCGGCAGGTGGTCTAGTGATTTATCCAACTGAAACAGTCTATGGAATTGGTGTTGATGCCACCAACCCAATTGCCGTAGAAAAACTCTTAAAATACAAAAGCCGCCGAGAAGGAAAACCACTTTCAATCGCTGTAACCGATAAAAAAATGGCTCAAAAATATGTGGAATTCTCAAATCAAGCTGAGCAATTCTATGACCGCTTCCTACCAGGACCATACACCCTTGTTTCCAAAGGCAAACATTTAGTAGCCCCATTTGTAGAATCAGAATTTGGAACTCTAGGAATAAGAATTTCCAGCCATCCACTAATTTCAGAAATAGTAAAAACATTTGGCAAACCAATAACAGCCACATCCGCCAATGCCTCAGGTGAAAAAAGACCATATTCAATCCAGGACATCCTTGACCGTTTATCAGAAAAACAAAAAAAACTAATTAACCTAATCATCGATGCTGGAACCCTTCCACCCAATGAACCATCAATAGTAATTGATACCACTCTCTCAACACCACTAACTGTTAGAGGACAACTAGATATCAGTAGATCTCAAACATTCACAACCAACTCCAATCAAGAAACAAGAGATTTGGCTGGAAAACTCCTTTTAAAAAACTGGAACACCCTAAAAGAAAAAGGCCTAATCATCGGCCTAAATGGCGAATTAGGAACTGGTAAAACTGTTTTTACCCAAGGCATAGCCCAATTTTTGCAAATCAAAGAACAAATATCCTCACCAACCTATACCTACATGAACGAATATCACTTCAATCGACACAACATTGATGGTCAACTCCTTCACTTGGACGTTTGGAAAATTGATTCTAAAGAAATGTTTAACCTACTAGAAATACCAAAACTAATTAAACCAAACACCGTCGTAGTAATTGAATGGTGGCAACAAATTGCTAATTATTGGCCAACAAACTTACCAATTACTTTTACCATCAACCTTGAAGAAACTGGTGAAAACTCCAGAAAAATTCTATTACAAGAAAACCAACAATAATGCCACACAACAACCCAATTATCTTAGCAATAGATACTTCATGCGATGAAACATCTATCGCTGTAACCCAGGGACAAAAAATCCTCAGCAATGCCATTGCTTCACAAATAGAATTACACAAACAATATGGTGGAGTTTTTCCAACAGTTGCCAAACAAGCACATAAAGACAATATCGAACCGACAATTAAAGCAGCACTTAAAAAAGCTAAAATTAAACTCTCAGAACTAACTGCCATTGCCGTAACACAAGGACCTGGATTAGCGCCTGCTTTAGAAATTGGTATTACTAAAGCCAAGGAATTAGGCCAACAACTAAAAATTCCTGTTCTACCAATAAACCATATTGAAGGCCATAGCATTTCTGTTTTAGCCCAACCAACTCCAAAAAATAAAAATTTTAAACCAATAAATCCTCAATTCCCAGTTCTAAGCATCATAGTTTCTGGAGGACACACTGAATTCATTTTAATTAATAAAATTGGTTCCTATCAAAAACTAGGTTTTACCCTAGATGATGCGGCTGGAGAATGCTTGGATAAAGTAGGTCGTCTATTAGGGCTTGGATATCCAGCTGGCTCAGTTGTAGAAAAATTGGCAAAAAAAGGCAACGCAAAAGCATTTCCATTCCCATTACCCATGACCACTAGTAACGATTTCAACCTAAGCTTCTCAGGCATAAAAACTCACTCAAAAAATGCAATTAAAAAACTAGAAACAGAAAAAAAACTAAATCCTAAAACAATCGCAGACTTCTGTGCCTCCCTTCAATTTGGAGTTTTCAAGCATTTAACTTATAAACTAAAAAAATTACTAACAAAAATTGAAATTAAAGAAATCTGGTTGGGTGGTGGCGTAGCTGCCAATGTCTTATTACGTGCAAACTTAAGAAAAATAGCACAAAAAAAACAAATAAAATTCAGAGCTCCATACTCAAAAAAACTAACTGGTGATAACGCAGCCATGATTGGTGTTGCAGCTCACTATTTATATCTAAGATCTTCAAAAAAAGAGTTAGAAACCTTGAAAAAAACTCCTATTGATCGCAAACCCCACTGGAGCATAGAAAACAATAGTATATAATCAAAATGTGTCAAATCTACAGGTGACACCTATAACCGGCCTGCCTCAAGTCGATGGTTGGTCTCAAGTCATTTCCAATCCCTCTGGTTCCTTATTTTGCGTTTTAGGCGTTCAAGGCCAAAATGCCAATTCAGTTGGTAAAAACCTCAGCGAACTACTATTAAATAGTTCAGCCAATTCCAGCTCAGAACTCCATAACTTATTACTGGATTTACTGCAACGAGCTCGTGAAGAACTATGTCAAATCCAATGTGCTTGTTTGATTCTCACCCCAGAAAAGAAAATTATTATTGCTGCTCAAAAAGGCTCCGTATTTCTTAAAAGACAAGAAAAGGTAGGAGAAATCTTAATTTCTGATGGATCTCTAGAAATGATTGAGGGCAATTTTAAAAACGGAGACATATTTGCCCTAGTCACACAACAAGCTAAAGAAATATTTCCTCAACTAAAAAATTCTCTAATAGATGAATCTGAAGTTATAGCAACAAAACTAGTAGCAGAACTTCAAGAGCAAACTGACTCATCTCTAACAGCCATAGCCTGGTTGGAGCAGGATAAAAATCAAGACCATTATATTGAAAATCATACTCCAACTAAAAAAACACGCTTAAAACTAATTGGAATTATTCCAAGCCTCAACAAACTCAAAACACAAAATTCAATATTATTAAAGCAAGCAAAACATCTTATTTCAAAATTTTCACTTAAAAAAATCAAACCAATCAACTCAAGAATAATTGGAGAAAAAATTGAAAACGACCAAAAAAATAATTTTCCAACATTTATCAAAATAGGTATTATTTTGATTTTGATATTAATAGTGGCAATCTTCTGGAAACAACAAGCTATAAAAAAAGAACTAGCTCCAATTCTACCAACCCTTCAAACAATTGATGAAAGATTCGATAAAATCAAAAAAGAAGCCAATCAACAAACAGTGGAATCTAGAACTCAAGCAAAAGAAATGCTTAAAGAACTAGAAACTTTAATTACCCAAAACCAAGATAAACAAGTTGTTGTAGAAGAAATTAAAAAACATTACCAAAAAATCCAAGAATTCTTAGTTACAGTATCTGGAACAGAAACTAAAGAAACTTTAGATCCTTTTTTTGACCTTCGCCTAACAGAACTAGAATTTATTACTAAAAAATCAAGCCTAGCCAATAATAAATTATTTTCACTAGACGCCAGTGGAAAAAATGGCATCATCCTAAATCTAGAAAATAGACAAGCTCAAAAAATATCATTAGAAGAAATAAATGGCGAAGCCAAAGCTATTGCTATTAATAATAAAAATATTTTTGTACTTGGAAATGGACTACACTCCTTCTCAATTAATGGAGAAAATTATAAAAAACTCAAAGATGAAGGAGACTCAGACAAAGCAGGCACTTTACTTGAAGGATACAGCGACTACCTTTATGTTTTAAATCCAGAAAAACGCAATATCTATCGTTATACAGTTAAAGAAGATGGGTTAAGCGAACCAATTGGCTGGCTAATTGATAAACAAGGCATAGATTTTTCAACCATTGAATCAATGACCATTGACGGAGATGTTTGGCTTAGCACAAAAAATGGAGAAATTTTGCGCTACACCCAAGGCAAAAAACAGGATTTTACTATTAAAGATCTAGAATCTCCTCTTACTGGGCCAATTAAAATAACCACTCACGAAGAAACTGACCTACTATTTGTTTTAGATAAAAACAATCATCGTGTAGTAGTAATTCGTAAGGATGGAACTTTTGTTAAAGAAGTAGTCAGTGAATCATTGGCTGCTGGAGACAACATAGTTACTCTGAATAATGAAACTGGAGTTTTGGTTATAAGTGGATCTATTGTCTACAAAATTTCTCTTTAAACATTAGTTAATAATTTATATCCCATATTTGCCTACATTTTTTCTAATTCAACCTCTGGTATACTACCAGCTAGATTATGTTGTTGTTAAAAAATAAAAAAGCCTTCCATCAGTATGAAATTTCAGAGCAGATCCAAGCCGGCATCATGCTCACTGGTGCCGAAGTAAAAAGCCTTCGTAATAAAAGCGGAAGCCTAGCAGGTAGTTACGTCAAAGTTCTCAATAATGAATTATTCCTAATTGGAGCCCAAATCACACCATATAAATTCTCCACTAATGAAGATTACGATCCCAAAAGAACTCGCAAGCTCCTCGTTAAGAAAAAAGAGGTTTTCCATATTATGACAACTACTGAAAAAAAAGGTTGGGCAGCCATCCCATTGTCAATAGATTTGGCTGGAAGACACATTAAACTAAAAATTGGTCTTGGTAGAGGCAAACAAGAATTTGAAAAAAGAGAAGTTCTAAAAACAAGAGAACTAAAAAGAGAACTACAAAGAGAGATGAAAAAGGCTCATCTAAAGATCTAAATTAATTAATTTTCACTTTTTTAATCAAGCTTTTTTTCTACTATTAGTTAGATAAAAAAATATCTATTATATTGACTAATGGCATATGTAAAAAAACTCAAACCAATTATTCCCTTTTTACTTTTTTTCTTATTAGCTTTTACTTATACCTTCATTCTTGCAAAACCAATCAACTTAGCTGTCACCGACATCGGACGCCACTTAGTTAACGGAAGAGAAGTTATTGCTCAAAATTGGCAAATTCTTTACAAAAATACTTATTCTTTTTCAATGCCAAACCAACCTTTTGTAAATCACCACTGGTTTTCAGGAGTAGTTTTTTGGCTTGTTTATTCAATTGGCGGCTTTCACTCCCTTCATCTATTTCACACTGGAATACTTTTAGCTTTTTTTGGCTTGTTTTTTGTCCTACTAAAAAAACACAGCTCTTGGTTAATGAGTTTTTTACTCTGCTTATTTAGTTTGATTTTTTTAGCAGGCAGAACAGAAATTAGACCAGAAAGCTTTGGGTTTTTACTCTTAGCAATAGTTTTGTTGATTATTCAAAAAATTAGAAGTGAAAAGCAACTATCTTGGAAAACCTCCACAATATTAATCATCACCCAATTAATTTGGGTTAATCTTCATATTTCATTTGTTTTTGGCATGTTTACCTTTGCCTTATTTACCTTAATTGAAAAAACTATTACTAAAACCCTGAATAAAAATAATCAAAACAAGCTAATTGTCACCACAATATTAATGGGACTAGTCAATCTAATTAACCCAAATACCATTCAAGGAGCTTTAACTCCATTTATGATTTTTCAAGATTATGGATATCGAGTATACGAAAATCAAAACCTTTGGTTTCTGAGAAATATGTACCAAGGACCAGTTATTCCTTTGGTGTTTATCATTTCTTTAATAATCTTCCTCATTATTTTATTCATGGAATTCCCTCGAAACTATATTTTTGAAAAAGCCATGGCAATAACAGGTGTTTTTCTTGGCTTAAATGCCCTTCGTAATACACCCTTATTTGTAATTTTTACTTTTCCACTATTGGCTCAAGCCATGTATCAATTAGTAAAAATCATTAGAAAAAAAATAACTTTTGAACAACCAAAACTCACCTCATTTTTAGCTATCACTATTCCCTTCTTAATAATCTGGATTTCTCTTGGATCAACAGATGTTTTTAGAAAAACAAATAAGGGTTTTGTCTTTGGGCTAATTCCAAATCAACAAGAAGCTCTAAACTTTTTAAACAAACTTCCCAATAATGCAAAAGTCTTTAATAACTACGATGTTGGTAGTCTCTTGGTTTTTAGTTTTTATCCAGATAAAAAGGTTTTTGTTGATAACAGACCAGAAGCTTTTTCATCCGACTTCTTTCAAAATCTCTATATTCCAATGCAAAACAGCGACACCATCTGGCAACAAGCTCTAGCTAAATATGATTTTAATTTCATTGTTTTTGGTCATAAAGACCTCACTCCTTGGGCCCAAGCATTTATGAAAGCTAGACTCAGAGATCAAGCCTGGAAAATAATCTATATTGATGAAACTATTATTGTTTTTGCCAAAGACATTCCAGATAACCAAGACCTAATTAAACAGTTTATGGTAGAAGTCCCCTTGTCTCGCTTGCGAATTTAATTTACTATCAATATACGTTGTCTGCCTCTTCCCGCAGCAGAAATTGATTAAGTTGGGAAGAACAACAGGAGTTTATCTTATGCCCAAAAAAGTATTTTGGCCAATCAGCTTAGTAATTATGGGTTTTGTCTTCTTGGCTTCTAACATGGGCTATCTGCCCACTCGTTTTTGGAATCTTTGGCCAGTAATTTTAATAGTAGTCGGCTTGGGTGGCCTCTTGACCTCAGATAGAGACGAATGGTTGGATGAGCCAAAAAAAGTGGCAAAAAAATCCCCCTCTCGCAAGCAAAAAACCACTAGAAAAAAATAATCTATGACCCCAACCTTTTTCCATATTGCAATTGATGGACCAGTAGCAGCAGGAAAAGGAACAGTCTCCAGATTAGTCTCACAAAGACTAAACTTTCTGTACATCGACACAGGAGCTATGTACCGTATGGCTGCTTATTTAGCTCATACCAATAACGTTTCCTATGAAGATGAAACGAAAATTGTGGAATTAATAGAGGGCTCGCATATGGACATGCGCAATCCAACCGAAGAAGAACGCGATGGTAGATTGACTACAGTCTTTCTTAATGGAGAAGATGTCTCTTGGAAAATTCGTACTGAAGAAATCAGCCAAGGATCTTCGAAGGTAGCAGTTTTGCCTGAGGTTCGTAGGGTTTTGGTGGAAAAACAGCAAATTATTGCCAAAGGCAAAAACGTCATTATGGAGGGTAGAGATATTACCTACCGTGTTTTGCCCAATGCTCAATTGAAAATCTACCTAACTGCAAAAACCAAGGAAAGAGCAGAAAGAAGACTCCTTCAACTTCAACAAAAAGGCTTTGATTTAACCCTGGAAAAAGTCATGAGTGACATAGAACAACGTGATCAGAGAGACATGAGTCGCCTGGCAGATCCTCTTAAAAAAATTCCAGAAGCATGGGAAGTAGATACTTCCAAACTTTCAATTGAAGAAGTAGTGGAAAAGATTGTGGCTGAAGTAGAAAAAATTCGTAGTTCCAAATCATAAAAAATGTTTATGAAAAAAATTGAAGACGAACAACTTGACGACAAACAAGAAGAAATAAAAAAAGACGAACAAGAACTATTAAAAAAACAAAAAGAACGAAAAAGAGAAAAAACCAAAGAAGAGACTTCAACTCAAGAAAAATTAATTGCTCCAATTATTTTAATAATCACCCTTCTGCTTTCATACGCAGTTATTCTATTTAGCAAATAAAAAATCAACTAACGCTGAATCGAAGCTCCTTGCCCTATCTGTCCACCTTGCTCTAAACTAGTTTCTTTTGGAATAAAACTACCAGCATTACAAACAGTCTTTGGTTCAGAACCAACAGCAAAAACTTCCTTACTAACCCTTGGACAACCAGCGCAAGCTAATGTACCAGTAGTTTTACAGATCAAAACTTCAACTATATTATCTGGAACTGGAAAAACATGAGGATTGTTTTCATCCAACAATAATCTTATTGTCTTATTCCAAATTGGTGAAGCACCAGTGATACCAGAAGCCACCTGATTCATTGGAGTATTATCATTGTTCCCAACCCAAACAGCTACTAAGAGGTTAGAAGTATAACCAACTGTCCAGTTATCTCGCAAACTATTAGTTGTACCTGTTTTAACTGCCACCTCCTGACCTGGAATATTTAATACTGAGTATGGGCCAAAGGCTGGAGTACGAGCCAAATTGTCAGAAAGAATATTTGTAATTAAATAACTTGTTTCTGACTTAAAAACACGTTTACTAAAACAATTAAATCGATCAAAAACACAATCATTTTCATACCAAATTTTTCCATCATTAGTTCCAACCTCCAACAGAGGATTTAACAAAACCAAAGAACCTTGATTAGCAAGCGAACCATAAACCTGGACCAGCTCTAACATAGTTACATCACCACCACCCAAAGTTAAAGATAACCCGAAGCGACTTCGATCTTTCCAAGTAGTAATACCGGCCTCTTCAGCCTTATCAATTAAATTATTAACCCCTAACTCAGCTAAGGTTTTTACCGCTGGAATATTATATGAAGAAGCCAATGACTCTCTAATAGTGACTTTGCCATGAAATTTACCATCATAATTTTTGGGGGCATAGGGTGGACTACCAGCTGACTGATAAACTACTGGAGAATCATCAATGATCGTTGCTGGAGTCTTACCATTTTCCATAGCCAAAGCATAAGTTAGCGGCTTAATTGAAGAACCTGGTTGACGAGGTCTCAAAACCACATTAACCTGTCCATCATGGGTAAAATCAAAGTAGTCCTTAGAGCCGACCATTGCCAGGATCTCCCCTGTTTCAGGCTGGGTAACCAATACAGCGCCATTTCCCACATTTAAAGGTTTTAAACGATCCAACTCTTTGGAAAGAATTTCTTCAACTTGGTGCTGTAAATCCAAATCCAATGTCGTTCTTACTTCCAGCCCAGCAGTTCTGAGAACATCTTCACCATATTTTTCTGCCAAAAGCTTTTTTACATACATCACAAAGTGCGGTGCTTCAATTTCAATTCTATCTTCAACAAAAGTAATTTCAGTATTTTTGGCATCTTGGAGTTGCTGCTCATTAATATAGCCATCCTCCACCATACGACGCAAAACCTCTTCTTGTCTTGCATAAGCAAACTCTGGATTAGGACCAAATGGAGAATAAACAGATGGAGCGGCTGGCAAACCAGCTAATAAAGCAGCTTCTGCTAAATTTAAATCACTAGCTCTTTTTCTGAAATATCTCCAAGAAGCCTCCTCTGCTCCATATGTAGAACCACCATATGGCACCTGGTTTAAATACATCTCCAAAATTTCATCTTTGGTATATACGCCTTCCGTGACCACTGATAAAACTAATTCACGAATTTTTCTTTGGATGGTTCTTTCTGGTGACAATAAACGATTTTTAACTAACTGTTGAGTAATTGTTGAACCACCCTGTTGAATCGTTTCTTGCTGTGAATTTGCTAGGCCAGCTCTGATAATTCCAGTTAGAGAAAAACCATGGTGGTGATAAAAATCTTTATCTTCAATAGCAATCGTAGCCTGAATTAAATATGGTGATATTGCTGACAACGGCACTAAGGTGCGATTTTCATCTTCATAAATTCTAAACAAAACCTTACCATTTCGATCTAAAATTCTAGTTGTTTGAAGTGGTTTCTTTTGAGTCAAATCTAATACAGATGGCAAACCTTCAAAAACAAAACCATAAACCCACCAAGAAAAAACAATTATAGAAGCAGTTAAAACTAAAGAAGCTATTTCTTTCCAATGTCTAATTGGATTAAAAATATTTTTAGATTTAGCTACTATTTTTTTCTTAGGTCGGCCACGTTTTTTGGGTGGAAAAAAAATATTCTTTACTCGCTGTTTAAAAAACCTCAGGTTTCTAAAATAATTATTTTTAGTAAGAGATATTTTTTGAAAAAATCGATGTTTTATTTCTTTGGTCTGTTGAATTATTTTTAAGTTATTTCTTGGACGTCCTCTTTTTTTATAATAACCTATTTTTTGCAAAGCAATAAAACCCCGTTTATAGGTTAAATCTAAAAAATTATTCCAATCTTTATGAAGCTTTTTGAAGTAAAAAAAGAGGTTTTTTCTACAATGAAACCAAGCAGATTTTCGTGGTCTTCCCCTTTTTCTTTGAGCCATGTTAATTGGGATTATAAAAGTGAAAAATGTTATACACAAGCCTGAAAGTATAATTATTAAAAAAGAGCGTTGATTTTTTTGTCAACGCTCTTTATTTTTTTAAATCTATTTTTATTTTAATAAAAATTTATATTGGACAAGCTCCGCTATCACACTTTAAAGTTTCCATATCAATATCTTCCAATAAACCATCTTCATCGCTAATTTCACGAATCACTTTCATAAAATCATTAATATTAATGGCTTCTTCAGGTTGATACTCATAAGCAGTAGCATCAATCTTTGGCATAACACTACAAGTACGAATTAAAGGTTGATATTTGTTAACCATCGCTTTGAATTTTTTGAAACTAACTTTATCAGGCTCATATTTCAAAGTATAAGAAACTTGATTTCCAGTATCAGGCTCCAATGGCGATCCATTTTCATCAACTCCACGAATCCAATATTTTTCTAAAAGCATGAGCCACTTATATTGTTCTTCTGGAGTTGCTTCTGACGCAGTAACTAATTGACCATTCATTCCTAAGCGACAGATTTCTGGTTGAGTTGGAAAACCAATAACAGTAGTACCTTGATAGCTTTTAAGATCTTTAGTTGGATAACCCATTTTTTTGTATTTTTTAACTAAAGGATCATCTTCTCTAAATTGCACCCAACGAATGTATTCGCGCATAGCCGGTAAATGAGCTCCTTCAGAAAGACCAAATAATTTTGAAGTAGTGCCAGCTGGCTTAATGGTTGTATTTGTATGAGGCACATTAACACCCAATTTTTCCGAATACTTCTTTGCCTCATCTACAACAGCTCGTTTAAAACGAGAAATTGTTAACCAAAAATCCTTAGCTTTTCTTTCATCAATTACATCTCTAAAACTTAAACCAAAAGCATTCCAAGCATATTCGTGAATACCAGTCATACCAACACCAATGCGATTGGTACGCTTTACTTCTCGCAGATACAAAGAATCCATAGTATTAACACGAATTAACGCCCTAGTAGCAACCCTAAATGCTTCTTCAGCTGAGTCTACGTCTGGAGCATGATAAGGAACTACATCGGCAATCACACAATAACCACCAAGCATATTTAAAGTAATCTCACCACATGGATTTGGCATTTGTGTGTAATATTTTGCTGCCGCTTGTTTGGCTATTTTAGAAAGCATTTTTCTAGTTCTAGCAGTTGGCTTGTATTTTTTGCTATCAGCATATTTACCATCAGAATAACCAGAGAAACCTGTGTCATTCTGAACATATTTATGTTGATTCACAAAACCAGGCTCACCAGTTTTGTCATAATATGAAGCCTTTAAAATTGCATCTAAAACTTTTTTGGAATGCTTAGTATTTTGTGTCCAAAACTTATCATCAACGGCAACGCTATTATTGGCCGACCATAAAAACCCGCCTCTTTTTATAGAAATAAAATCAAAAATTCCCGAATCAGTCCAAGTTTTAACAGCAATACGGGCGGCTCTTCTAGCTCCTCCAACCAAAACACATTCAGACAAATAGTGATCAACAAAAATAGTTTGTTTCCATGGATCCATGCCAGCATTTTTGACAGTAGCAACTTTTTGAATTGCTTTCATTAAAGGTCTTGGTCCAGAGGCTGGCCTATTTTGCATACCTTTAATCTTGGATCCCCTTGGACGAACCTTGGAGAAATCAATAATCAAGAGATTGTCTTTGTATTTTTTTTCAAAAGCCATAATCTCAATTTTTTCTATTGCCTGAGCCCAACCTTCACGAGTATCTGGAACTTCAAACCAATGAACTTTGCCGTATTTATGTCGAGCGTCTCTAACACTTTCATCTTCTCCCCAAATAAAATCGGGGTGACTTTCATCCAACACACAACGTACTATTGGCATGTAATCCCAATCAACAACCATCAAATCATCATCATAAGAACGACCAACCCCAGAACCATTTAAAAGCAAATAAAAAAGTAAAAATGAACTAGAAGCCGTACTACAATTTGTAAAAACTTCCATGTTGCGCCCAGACTGCGTTTCATCGCCATGTTGTAGATGACGTCCACTCATCAATAAGGAAGCATTGGCAATATGTTTTTTTAATAGCTCATACTCAGAAGTTTGATGTTTTTTATCATTGGAAATCAATGACGTATTACCCAAAGCCACACGATGAGCAACATCACCCCAAGATTCTATGTTGCCTTTTTCATCAGTGCGTAGAATTGTACGTCTAGCCACAGCCTCACCTAACCCTTTAGCTAGTCTGCGCTCAGTAAACTTCATTTTTTTCTTTGGTAGCGCGGTAGCTACTACGGGTTGGGGCATCCCTTCCTTTCCATTAATCTTACTATTTTTCTAATTTATTAATTTCTTCTTTAAAATCTGCCAAGCTATCAAAATCTCTATAAACAGTAGCAAAGAGTAAATAAGCCAGAGGATCAAGCTTTTTCAATCTATTAATTACTAAGTTTCCTATCTCCCAGCTCTTAATTTCAGTCAGATTCTTATCCCTTAGTTTAGATTCAACCTCAGCGATTAAGTCTTCAATGTCAGCAATTGAGACTGGTCTTTTCCAGGTTGCTTTAATCAAACCTCTACGAATCTTATCGCGACTAAAAAACTCCTTAGAACCATCTTTTTTAATCACCTTCATGTCAATGCCCTCGGCTCTTTCATAAGTTGTAAAACGACGGTCGCAACTCTCACACTTACGACGTCTTCTGGTCGCTTCGCCCATCTCAGCATCTCTGGAGTCTATGACTGAGAGATTGCTGTTTTTACAAAAAGGACACAACATTTTTGCTTTCTATACCACTATATGTAGTAGTACCTCTTTAAAATCTGCACAATAGGTTGTAAGCAGGTTTTACAGGGTATAAAGAATCTCACACCTAACGGAAACGAGTCAATAGATAAATAGTAATCAAACATTATCAATTAAACAATATTTAAAACAAAAACAATTAAACTAGATGGGATATAGTCGAGACTAGTTAAGCAATAGCTCAGTCAAATGGATCTGATCAGCAAACAAACCATTTATTTCATGTTGTTGTTGATCAGTAAAACTACCAACAAGAGCCTCAACCTCTATTTGGAACTGTTTTGCTTGATTAAAAACAGCCTTTTGTTCTTCAACTGAGAGTTGTTGCTTTGCTGATAACAAGCCGGCATTTTGGTATTTAAGAGCCTTGGTTAAAGTAGTAAATGAAAGAGATTGATAACCTTTATCCAGCAAACGCTTAGTAGCATCCAAGCGCTGCCATCCATAAGATATTTGCAATCTAGATTTTTCGCTATCACTTGCTGTTGTTAAGCGAACTCGATCAAAAACCATAAAGATAGGATAAAAAACATGATCTGGAAGAATTTCTTTATTAAGATACATTTTTCTTTGAGCCAACGGCAAAGAATCGCTTTGAGAAATAATAGAGTTTGCCGAAACAAAAGAAATTACCATGATTACCACCCCTATTAAAAGGAAAAGGAATTGGGGAAATGTTTTTCTAATAAATAACGGCATAATAAGTCAAGAAAGAGTGAATTATACCGTTTATTGGCTAGAAATGAAGGAGAAGGACCATTCCCCAGAGGGCATGGGAAATTACTAGGGTATAACCATTCTCTTCAACATAGAAGAGCAAGGCCTGACCAAGAGCGAATAAGCTTAGCAAAATAACCTGGAAAACAACAGCTGGACCAGTGAAACGCAGTAAAATATTTGGTAAGTGAAAAATTAAAAATATCCCAGCAACAACAAGTAATTGTCGCATTAAATACCACTTGGGAAATTTAGCTTTAATTGCCAAAAAAACAAAACTAAAGAAAAAGAGCGTCTCCCAAAAACCAGTCATAATTGCCCAAAAAAATTCAGCCCAAAATATTCCAGACTCAAATGGAAAAGCAGGCTGAATAATCCCTTTTTGAGAAACAGCCAATAAGGCAGCCAAAAAACCATAGATGCCACCAATGGCGATACCCAACATTAAACCACGTTTAACCTTATATGAAGCAAAAGTGTCAGAAATTGCTCTCTGTCCACTAACCAGAATATATAGCCAAACTGGCAAACCAAAAAATATTCCTTTACCTATTGTTTCATCAAACCAAACTGGAAATTGGAATAAACCTCTATATAAAATCCAAAAAATAAAACTCAAAACCAACAATGGTAAAAACGCCACGTGAGAAATTTGTGAAGCTGGTTTGCGCTTAGTTTTTTTTGTTCTTGAGGGCATCCAAGACCTTTTTGAGTGTTTGTTCCTTATTCATTGAATAAGTATCCACTACTACATCGTAGAGATCTGGGCGCCAAAAATCAATTGGTTCATCTTTGTTAACCTTACCAGTATCTACCACCCACTCTTGCCATTCTTTAGCATAAAGTCTTGACCATTTACTTAAATTTTCATTATATCTAGTATTAACATTCTCTTTTGCTTCTTGGACAGTTACATCATCTCTATTAATGATGCGATCAATTCTTACTGCCTCATCACTACAAATTACTAGCACCTTAAGAGTCCCATCTACTCCCTGAGCCATAAATCCAGATAGCCAAGACTCAATAATCCAACGTCTTTCGGAAGAAAGTTTTTCTCTAATGCCAAAATCAACTTGTTTATCAAAATCCTCAGCATATGCCATAGAAGAATGATGAAGTTTCAAGCTAGTATCAAATAAATTATGTTCAGTAGCATAGGCACGCATAAACTCTCCGCCACTAAATCCTGCCCATTTATCAAACTTTAAAGCTTCCTTTAACATTGCTAACAAGGTTGTGGACCCTGCTCCTGGCAAACCAGAAATAGTAATGTTTTTAAATGCGAAATTATGTTGAGTATCCATAAAATGTTTTCCTTACTTATTAGTGTATTTCTCCGTTTTTATGTTCAGCAACACAAACCTGAGCTTTCTCCATAGTTGTTACTAACATTTTAACTTTACTTTCTGCTTGATTAATTGAAATTAATGAATCTTCTCCAGGGAACGAATGAACCACCCTATTTCTTCCCTCAAGCCAAGCTTCCCAAAGAGAGTTACCCATTTCCAAACCACAATGTCTTACAACATCATCATAAAGCCACCACTCATCACGATGGTTTTGACTCACATCAGGATTAAGAGCACGACCAATACGAAAACGTTTACTATGATAAAGTTCTGAAGAAATTAGACCAGCATCAAATAAATACTTTTTAATAAAAGATTCATAAACTTTTGCCATTAAAAAAACAATAAAAGAATAATCACCAATTTCTCCTAAAGAATCTTTCTTTTCCCACAAATTTACCGCCGTCCGTACTAAAACCTGATCCTCTGCATCTAAACCAATAAACCACTTGCTTGTGAGAAAATCTTGCCAATTCATAGGGGTATACACCATAATTCTATACTACTATATACTCTTATCACTGCAATAATACGCACTCCATAAATAAGATACAAAAACTATAACACAAGATTAGAGTGAATGTCTCAAAGATTAAATCAAATGAAGAAAAAAACTAATAAAAAACATCAACAACACTCAAAACCAATTTTTGAATCATCCAAACTAGCTTTTCTAGGCAAAAAAAACTCAGAAACTAGAAAAAATAATTCAGATTTAAACTTGCTTGGAAGATTTCTATTAAAAACTCTTTCCATAGGAAAAAAACTATTTACCAATTCTCTGGCGCGTTATAGCCTCTTGGCTTTCATAGTAGTTGGAATGGCAGGTATTACCTATATCATGAAAGACCTCCCATCTCCAAGAAAACTAACTTCTCAAGAAAACTTTGCCGTCAGTACTCAAATTTTCGATAGAAATGGAGTCCTGCTTTATGAGATCTATGTGGATGAAAATCGTATTCCAATTAAAATAGAGACTCTACCGCCTCATGTTCTTCAAGCCACCATCGCTATTGAAGATAAAAACTTCTATAAACATTGGGGTTTTGATATTCAAGGAATATTGCGCGCAGCAAAAAATAATTTAATCGGTGAAAGACTAGAAGGCGGCTCAACTATTACTCAACAATTAGTAAAAAATGCTCTTCTTAGTCCAGAAAGATCCTGGCAACGCAAAGTCAAAGAAGGGATGCTTTCGATAATGACAGAAATTATTTACTCCAAACAAGAAATATTAGAAATGTATTTAAACTATATTTCTTATGGCGGAACCGCTGTCGGAATTGAATCAGCAGCCAACAAATATTTTGATAAAAGCGCCAAAGACCTAACTCTAGCTGAAACCTCAATTTTAGTTGGATTACCACAAGCACCAAGCCTTTATTCACCTTTTGGATCGAATCCGGAAAGAGCTAAAGATAGACAGGCAGAAGTTTTACGTCGCATGGTTGAAGAAGGATTTATTACTCCGCTCCAAGCCGAAAATGCCAAATCAGAAGTTTTACATTTTGCATTGGAACAAAATGATATAAAAGCTCCTCATTTTGTTTTTTACGTTCGAGATTTGCTTTATGAAAAGTATGGCGAAGAAACAGTAGAAAAAGGTGGTCTAAGAGTTACTACTAGTTTAGACATAGACCTTCAAGAAGCTGCTCAAGCTTCTCTGTCAGCAGAAATAGAAAGCTTAGAAAGACTCAGGGTTGGCAATGGAGCAGTTATGGTTACTAAACCAAATACTGGAGAAATACTTGCCATGGTTGGTTCCAAAAACTATTTTGCTACCGAAGAAGATGGTCAAGTTAATATTGCCTTAGCTCATCGTCAACCTGGATCTTCAATTAAACCAATTGTTTATGCAACAACTTTCCAAGAAAAAACTTTAAATCCTGGAACTATTTTACTTGATATTCCAACCTGTTTTAAGCAACCAAATCAAATTGATTATTGTCCCAAAAACTACACAGGCAAATTTAATGGACCAACATCTGTACGTCAATCACTAGGTAACTCTCTTAACATTCCTGCTGTAAAAGCTATTAGTACTATCGGTGTACCAAAATTAATCGATCAAGCTAAAAAAATGGGCATCACTGGTTGGGATGATCCATCCCACTATGGACCATCTTTGGCCTTGGGCGGCGGCGAAGTCAGAATGATTGATATGGCTCAAGCATTTGGAGTTCTTGCTAATCAAGGAATAAAAGTTCCGCTAACCCCAATTATTAAAGTCGAAAACTATAAAAAAGAAATCTTAGAAGAAGTTGATTTTGATGAAAGAACACAAGATCTTAAAGACATGCAACAAGATGAATATTCTATAAGACAAAATGATTTAGAGAGAGCTATGGACTCTGCCCCAGCCTATTTAGTAAGTCATATTATGCAAGATAATAATTCCAGAACAATGGCCTTTGGTGCTCATTCACAGCTGGTTATCCCTGGCCAAGTTGTTAGTGCTAAAACAGGTACCACTAATGATCTAAAAGATAACTGGACAATTGGTTTTACTCCAGAGTTTTTAACCATTGCTTGGGTTGGAAATAATGACAATACCCCCATGAGTTATGTTGCTTCTGGTGTCACTGGTGCAGCTCCAATTTTTAATGATGTAATGAGTTACATCCTGAAAAACAGAGAACCAGCTTGGCAAGAAAAACCAGCTAGCGTTTTAAAAGGTTCAATTTGTGCTTCTGGACTTCCGCCAGAATTGAATGAAGAAAGTTGTGCAGTTGTCGGTGAAGATTATTACTGGAAAGAAAGCAACCCATCAAGATCATCAAAAACAACCAAAGAAGTCTGGATTAAGCCAGAGACTGGCTTGCCACCAGAATTCGGTGAACAAGCAGAAGGCTTAGTTTTGGAAAATCGCACCATCTATCAAGATCCAGTAACTGAATCTTATTGTGCAGACTGTACTAGATCCATTGATGAAAAAGGCGAAGTAGTTTATGAGAAACACTTTGTTGAACCACAATAAAAAATGCAATAGTTTGCTATACTCCTCTCAATAGTGAAAAAAATTATTAATTTATTACTATTGGTATGTTTAGTATTTCTTTTTGCTATTTTGTTTTTTGTTGACCTACCATTAAGTTCCCCTTTATCAAATTACAATTTTACCGAATTACTTACTGTTCCAAAAAACACAAAAAAACAAATAGTTTATGGGTTTTTGCCTTTTTGGAACTTAGAACAAGTCAATCTACAACCAGAGCTAACAGATTTATCTTACTTCTCTCTTACCCTCAATGCTGATGGTAGTATAAAAACCAGAGAAGAAAATTATGCAGATCCGGGATTTAATAAATTAAGTTCAGACAAATTTTTATCTCTACAAAACTATGCTATTGAGCACAAAATAAATAATCAAATAACTATTTCACAACTCAATAATACAGATATAGAAGAATTTATAAATTCTCCAACAGCACAAGAAAAGTTTTACCAAGAGCTTGATTCACTTTTTTTAGCTTACCCATTTAATGGAGTTAATATCGACATTGAATATGTAGGAGAAGCATCTGATGAATTAAGAGAAAAATACGCGGAATTTATAAAAAATACCCAAGAATATTTACAAAAAAAATACTCAAAAATTACATTGAGCATTGATGTTTATGCAGCAGCAGCAACCAAAAAAATGATTTGGGATATTCCAAAACTCCAATCATCTGTCGACTATATGATTGTTATGGCCTACGACTTTTACCGTAGCTCCTCATCTCAAGCTGGACCGGTTGCTCCGCTGTTTATGAAAAAAAATAGTTGGCAAGAAAGTATCCATCTGTATTTAAAAGATTTTGCTGAAAAAATTCCAACAAAAAAAATCATTCTTGGAATTCCTTTCTATGGTTATGAGTGGCAAACCACTACAAGAGAACCTGAGTCATTTACTTATCCCAAATCAGGAGCAACTGCAAGCTACTCAAGAATCCAAGAGTTAAAAGCAAGGGGCTCTGAAATCAACCTTCAGGATGGTTGGGATGAAACTGCATTGGAACCTTACCTAACTTATAGTGAAGATGATAAATTTTTTACTATTTATTATGAAAATGAAAAATCACTAAAATATAAATTGGACTTTGTTAAGCAATTGGATTTGGGTGGCATTGCAATTTGGTCATTGGGATATGAAGGAAATTCCAGAGAACTCTGGGATGTTATAAAACTAAATCTTTAAGAAAAATTACTCTTCGTCAGTATGGGCACTCACCTCGTGAGCCAACCACCAGCTCCAAGCACCTGTAAACATAAAGAACAAACCACCAATTACCAAGACTAAAGTATTTCCAATCGAACCAGACTTATAAGTTCCACTATCTGTTGCCACAATGGCTGATCTAGTTGCCGGAGCAACAGTTATAGCAGGAGTTGGTGAAGTCAGTGGGTATGGATTGCCAGATCCAAATGGCGAAACATTTTCTGCAAAAGCATCGGTTGTTTGCACCATAAATGTTTGTGTTTTGGTCACAGCTTGATTAGTCAATGGATCAGTATAAGTATAAGTAACAGTGTGTTCTCCAGGGGATAATGTTCTTTGTAACTCAATAATATTTAAAACAAAATCTCCTGCTGCATCAGCAGAAACCGTTTGATTAATTACTTCATCAGAATGAACTTCAATAGTCACCACAACATTGGGCGCTGCCTTACCTTTAATAATTGGTTGAGTAACCAAGACTGGCCTATCTGCTTCTTGAGTTTGTACTAAATCCAAAACCTCTTCAGCTACAGCCATTGAAGTATTCTCAACTGAAGCGGTTAAATTGGTGGCTTCATCAGTTGCTGTTGCTGCTCCAGTAGTTATAGCTGGAAGATCAACGAAAGCAGCAAGATCTGCTAATGACTGAGCGCTTGCATCATCATCAGCACTGGTGACTAATTTGTCAGCCAATTGCTCTGGAGTTTGAGGTAAAACCGCTTCTTCAACCATAGCAGAAGCAGAAGCTTCTTGAACAACAGGTACTTGACCCAATACTACCTCAGCAACAGGTTGCGAAGCGGAAACTAGACTTGTAAAACTAGAGACTTTATTAGGTTCAACTCCTTGCACCACGATATTTAACAAACTTTGATCAGTTAACTCTGCATAGCCACTGCCATCTTGCTTTCTAGCATTTGATAAAGCCAAAGCCCAACTACCAGATGATTTAATTAATGTAGACATTTCTGCAACCCCATCAGCTTTGACAAAAACTACACTACCTTCTGCAGGAGCTCCTGCCTCAGTAGAAACCGTACCATAAACAGTCTTGTTGGTTGGTGGAGCACCACTTGGCGTTGAATATGTTTTAGTTGAAAAAGGAATACCGCTATTATCAAAACTCGAACCAGAAGCAGTACCTAAAACAAACTTATAACTAGTATTTGGAGTAAGACCTCTAACAGTGACATGATGTAAACGATAATTACCAATAGAACCAGAAAGTTGATCTCTATCGTCGCTAGACTGAGTCTTCATTGAATCTTCGCTAGTACCATATTTAATAAAACCATTGGTACTTTCATCTGTATAGAAAACTACCGTAAAAGACTTATCAGTCAAATTGGTAACCTTAACATTTTTTGGGGTTGTTTGCGGTGTTGCTCTTGGAGCAAAAACTCCAGTGCCATCGCCAAACATCAATAATCCGGCCACAAGAGAAATAAGCAAAACCCCAAGACCAAGTATGGTTGGGATTTGTTTCTTGGCTAATGGTGTTTTCTTTACTACAGGTTGCATATAAAACAAAAGTGTTAAAACACTCCTGCTAATACTCTAGTGAAATTTTAATAAAACTACAAGGCGAATAAAACACAAAGTTAAATAATACACATATCTGGCGAGCTTCAAAGTTTCTCAACATAAAAATCTATTAACTAAAAATTATCAACAGAAGCTGTTGCGTCTTCCGTTGGGCTGACATCAGCCCTAGGAGCTGGTGTTGGCTGACCATCCAGAGGTATTCCCTTGCGCATGTCTATTCTCTCTAGTTTCCCAGCGTTTTGATACATTACATAAATTGGAAAATCCTGTAGTTCATAATCAGAAAATTTTCTTTTTTGCTCAATCTTATCCAAAGTATCAATATCAATATTTGGAGTTAATGGTGCAGACATTTTCTTTTGCTCTGGAGTAATACCTAGCTTCTGTTGAGAAGTAAACAATCCCAAACCAATCCAAAATATGACAATTACAAACAAAAACAACAAAATAATCAAAATTTCTTTGCGCTGTTTCAATTTGCCAATTTGGTCTTTTATTGGGTTATTTGCCATGTTTATTTACTTCCAAAATATGGTGCTGTAACCAACAAGGTTGCTTCTAACGACTTTTGTCCTCGATTGTCTTCTGTTGAAAAAGTAATTCTATCAACCACAAAACTTCTTCTAGAGTTTCTTAATCCCTCCACAAAACCACGAATAGAATTATATGAACCAACAACAGTTAGCTGAACAGGCATCGCCTTTCTCTCTAGCTCTGCCAATGAAGAATTTGGCTTAGGATCTGGTGGCAAGTCTAATAAAGTTAGATTATTAATTACTAAGTCTTGTTCACTTGCTACCAACTCAATTATTTTTAAAGTTTGAGTTACTTTGGCCCCCAAGGGTAAAGCCTCGCTCAATACCGGCAAGCGCTGTTCTACACCAAGATATTGTGCTTGAGCTGTTGTTAAAGCAGCCACTTTTTGTGCCATTTGAGTATTGAGCTTTCTCTTATCTTCAATTTCTTTAATTAGTTCTGACATTGTTAATAAGGTTGGCCTAATAGCAAAAACTGCAAAGAAAATTACCACTGAAATTGAAAGAAATAATTCAAATGAAACAATTGCAACTGGATTGTGATAAAAACTATCCAATAACTGTGCCAATTGTTCTTGTCTAGTATTTTTTGGTGGCATATTATTTTTTGTTACCCGTGGGAACTACCTTTTGCGTTACTTCCTCTTTAGTTGAAGCCGTTAATTGAAAAACAAATCCAGAGGCTTGGGTTCCATCAGACTCTATTGTGCTTACTGATACGTTATGGAATTTTGGTGAGATCTGCAAATTATTAATTAAAACATTCAATGATTTTTGTGATATCACCGTACCCTTTATTGCTATCTTATCAACATAAATTACCAATTCATCTAATTTTATCCCTGTTGGAATTACCTCAGCCAATGCCGGAAATGTATCAACAATGTTTTCTTCTTGTTCTATTTGTTGATATTGAGATAAGCGCTCCTGCACATCTCTAAGCCTAACTTCAAAATCTCCAAATGACTTAATAACGGCTTCTTTTTGAAACAAATCTCTATTTAAATCTGTCACCTGACGATCAAGATAAAAACGAGTAACAAAACTCAAAACAACTATCAACTCTGTAAACATTACAATGTAACGTCCAGCAGAAAGAGCCCACTTCAAGCCACGACCCAAGAGAGTCTCAAAAAAAGGATCTTTTGGAACTAAATTAATATCAATAGTAGCTGTTTTTTTAGCTGGCATAAGGGCAGTAATCTGTCTTTATTGTAGGCTGTTTCACCATAACTAACAAGAAAAACTAAACTTCATTGCCTTCTACGCTAGTATCAAGCAAAATTTCTTTCGAGTCAGCCAACAAAGGTTTCCACTTGGTTACTTTGGAAAATATTTTAGCCAAATATCCAAGTTCTTTAATATCAAATAAATACGAAAAATAAACATAAACCAACATTCCAATAGTGCCAGTTGAAGCAGTTAAAGCAACTAATTCCAAAGTTCTTGATGTGTCAAAAACAACTTCATCCAAGATGCGAAAAGGTAAATAAAGAAACACTGCCATCAAGAAGCTAGCACCAACCATTTTTAATTGAGGCCACCAAAAACCAGAACCACTAAAACAACCCACTCTCTTATTTAGCAAGAGTATAAATAAAATTAATTCCAAATAGGCACTTAAGGTTGTAGCCCAGGCTAAACCGATCACACCAAGATTAGTGAAGAAAACAAAATAACCACTAACGGCAAAATACATTAAAACAGTAATTATAGTTATGTAAAAAGGAGTTTTGGTGTTCTTCAAAGCATAAAAAGCTCTGATTAATAGCTGAACCATTGCCTGAGCTGCTACTGAAATTGCCAAGATAGCCACTACTTTTCCAGTTAAAACAGTTGATTTCCAAGGAAAATTATCTGTGCCAAAAACCAAACGTACAATTGGAATCCTTAAAATTAATAATAGAACTGAGGCTGGTAGAGCAAAAAATGATATTTGATGTAAAGATTGATTCACTAAAGAACCAAAACGTTTTTTTTCTTCATCATTAGTTTCTTGAGAAAAAAATGGCAATGAAGCCTGACCAATAGGTACACCAAACAATCTAATTGGAATTGTCATTAAACGCAGGCCAAGTCTAATTACTACAAAACTCAAACCACCTATAGTAGTAGCAAAAAAACCCAAACCTAAATTTTGTAATTCAGAAATACTTAAAGCCATTATTCTTGGAGGCATCATTCTAAATAATTTTTTCACCGACCAATCCTTAAAATCCAAAGTAAAGCTATAGCGAAAACCAAGTTTTTTTACAGATGGAAGTTGAACTAACATGTGAAGGAAGGCGCCAATAATTACACCTACTCCAGCAGAGTAAATACCCAAGGAATCTTTAAATAAAATTACACCAAGAATAATGCCAAAATTATAAAAAATAGGCGCCATGGCTGAAACAATAAAGCGTTGATAAGACTGCAACATGCCAGTCAAAAAATTAGAAATTGCAAAGAATATTTGAGAAAACAACATGAGTCTAGTTAAACCAACAGCAATCATTATTTGTTCTGCAGTAAATTCAGGACCAGTGCGCCATCTGGTTAATGGTTCAGCAAAAATAGCCACAAAAGCTGCAAAAAAGATAAAAACAATCAATAAAATATTCATTACTGATGAAGTAAAGCGAAAAGCACTTTTTTCATCATTATTCTTAAGATCGGTAAATAGTGGGATAAAAGCTGCAGATACAGCTCCCAAAACAATCAATTGAAACAACATGTCTGGAATCTGAAAAGCAATTTGAAAAGCTTCATATGCTTGTTGTGATCCTAAAGAATCAAAAAAATGAGCTATTAAAAGACGCTCTCTTAAAAGTCCTGCAACTGAAGATGCGATATTGGCCAAAGTAATAATAAAAGCGGCAGATAAAATAGAAGTTTGCTGTTTCTCCAACCATTGGGTATTTTTGTTAAAAAAACGTGATATTTGCAGAAACATATTATTTTTAATTATAAGAGTTGTCCTGGCAAACTTCCATTGCTAAAAATAAGTTTTCCCTGTATAATTCCAGATCTATGCCTATCTTACACAATGCAAAAAAAGCCTTAAGAGTTAGTAAGAAAAAAACTACTCGCAATAAAGTTACTAAATCACGCACTAAATCTGCCGTGGATAAAGTCAAGAAAACTCCAACCATGGAATTCTTAGCTGCTGCTTACTCTGCTATCGATAAAGCCGTTAAGAAAAATATTTTTCATGCGAACAGAGCTGCTCGCTTGAAAACTCAATTAGCCAAACTAGTTAAGCCAGCTAAAATCGAAAAAAAAGTTGCTCCTAAAAAAGCCGTGAAAACTGCTCCTAAAAAAGCAACCAAAAAAGCTGCAAAGTAACAGCTTTTCACTATGGTAACACCACTGTCCCAGATTCGAAACTTCTCGATCATCGCTCATATAGATCATGGTAAGACTACCCTAACTGATGCTTTTCTCCACGCCACCCATACTATTTCTGACTTAGAAACCAGAGAACGAGTTATGGACTCCAATCCAATAGAACAAGAAAAGGGAGTTACTATTAAACTAGCTCCTGTTCGCATGGATTATAATTATCAAGGACAAGATTACGTTTTAAATCTCATTGATACTCCTGGCCATGTCGACTTTGGTTATGAAGTCAACAGATCTCTTGCTGCTTGTGAAGGAGCTCTTCTTTTAATTGACGCCACTCAAGGAGTTCAAGCTCAAACCTTAGCCAACTTTGAAAAAGCCAAAAACTTAGGTTTAAAAATCATTCCAGTGATCAATAAGATTGATTTACCATCTGCTGACATTGATCAAGTGATGTTGGAAATTATGGATTTGCTTGGAGCGGCAGAAAATGAAATTTATAAAACTTCTGCAAAAAATAATCTAGGTATAACAGAAGTATTAGCTGCAATTATTGAAAAAATTCCAGCTCCAGTTGGAGATGCAAATAAACCAGCCAAAGCTATGATTATTACCTCTTTATTTGATAATCACCAAGGTGGAATTGCCTACGTTCGCATCATGGATGGAACATTAATAAAAGCACCATCCTATTTGCTTTCCACAAAAACAGTTTTTCAACCAGTTGAAATTGGTGTTTTCAAACCAGAAAGACAAAAAAGAGATCAACTAACCGCTGGAGAAGTTGGTTATATTTCTACAGGACTTAAAGATATTTCCAATTTAAAAGTTGGTGATACTCTAACTCTTCAAAAAGATAAAGATTTAATTGAAAAAGTTCCTGGCTATAAAGAACCAACTCCAATGGTCTATATGGAACTTTATCCAATCGATGCTGATGATTTTCCAGCTTTAAAAGATGCTTTTGAAAAACTTTCTTTACATGACTCAGCCCTCAGAAGCAAACCAACCCACTCTGTCGCCCTTGGTAATGGACTAAGAGTTGGCTTTTTGGGAATTTTCCATGCTGAAATTGTTAGAGAACGTTTGAGCCGGGAATTTGATCTTGATTTAATTGCCACTGCTCCATCAGTTAGTTATCAACTTGATACCAAACATCACGAAACAATTACAGTTAACAGTCCAGCAGAATTTCCTGATCCCAGTCTTATTGATGGTATTAGTGAACCAGTAGTAAAAGCAATGATTTTTACCCCAGAAAAATATGTGAGTTCTGTTTATAAATTAGCTAGAGAAAAACGTGGGATCTTAACTAATACTCAAAGCACTGGCACTAGAGTAAGACTAGAATATACAATTCCTTTAGCAGAATTAATTACAGATTTTCATGATCAATTAAAATCTGTAACTTCTGGATTTGCTTCACTTGAATATGAATTATCTGGCTATCAAAAGGTCGATGCTATCAAAGTTGATATTGTAATTCATGGTGAACCAATAGAAGCTTTGAGTTTTGTTACTGTTAAAGATAAGGTTGATCAAAAAGGTCGAGATTTGGTTAAAAAACTCAAAGAGGTTGTTCCTCGTCAAATGTTTGAAGTACCAATTCAAGCTACTATTGGTGGCAAAGTAATTGCTCGAGAAACTATTAAAGCTTATCGCAAGGATGTTACTGCCAAACTTTATGGTGGCGATGTTACTCGCCGTATGAAACTTTTGCGCAAACAAAGTCGCGGTAAGAAAAAAATGAAATCTATTGGTAAGGTTGAACTCAATCAAGAAACTTTTTTGGCTGTTTTGAAAACCTAATAAATACCGAATTAATTATTTAATTATAATTACTCAATAAGAACAGAAAACCCCGCCGTAGCGGGGTTTTGTATTTCGGTAAAAAATATTATTTATTTGTAAGCTTAGTATCGTATTCTTTTAAATAAATAATCTTAGCTTCATCTTGCAAACCCTGCACCCAAGTTTGAATCTCTTGGTTGAGTTTTGAAGAATAAATTTGTTGTCTAACAGTTTCGCGGAATGATTCTGGATCAGAATCAGCTGGAAAATAATCAGCATTGTCTTTAAGGTACTGTGAAATTTCATCATCAGTGACAACAACTTTGTCAGCAACAATTTTCTCTGCACTTTTTTGCATCACAATATCTTCAATGAGAGCGGCTCTAGTCATACCCTGCTCTTGCAAGGCTGCATCAAGAGTTAAGCCTTGAGCCACAATTCTATCTTCAAGTTCTTTAATTGCTGCATCGATATCCACTTGATCAACTGTTACCTTGGATTTATCAATAGCTTGTCTTACTAGGGTTTCAACTATTAATGAGTCAAGAACTTGCTTACCACCCTGCTCTTCTAATTTATTAATCATTGTCCAACGGTAAATAGGCTTACCATTTACCATAGCAACAACAACTTGATCTTTGGCTAAATAAACTACACCCATAATCAATAAAGCACCAAGAACTAAAACAACATTTTTCTTCTTAGAAAAAAATTTCTGTACATTAATCAATGGATTGGCCATCTTCATCATTGGCTCTACTTTGGAAACAACAGTTTTGGTTACTGGTTTCTTAACAGTCTTAATTACTTTACTAACTTTTTTAGCTACTGGTTTTACAGCTGCTTTTGAAGGTATTTTTTTCATTTGTTTTTTTTCTGCTCCAGCGATCTTTTTTGTACGAGTTGGAGCTTTTTTGGTTGTTTTTGACATGCCTAGACTGTATCAAACCTCAAGCAAAATGCATAGTCCTGATTTACTCAAGATGCAGTATAATAAAAATATGCCTGAAATCTTTAATGCTAGCCAGGCCCAGGAAGACAAAATAATGTCATCTCCATCTATTCCCACCACAACACCTGAAAAAGAAAAAGAAATTATTAGTAAAAAAGCTAGGAATGTTGATGACTATTCCGAAATCATGAGACGTGAAAAACCAAGCAGCAACTGTCTTCAATCTTTCTTACCAAAACCAATTAAATTTGGTTTTGATACCCAATTAAATCAAGAAAAAGTTATTTTAGTTTTAAGACAACATCCAATTACTTTATTGAAAAAAATAGGAATTATTATTTTTGGCATAATATTTCCACTGTTCTTTTCTCAATTCCCTTTTACAGATTTCTTTCCTACTTCATACCAATTCGCTATGATTGTCGGTTGGTACACCATCACCATGGGCTTGGCTTTGGAAACTTTTTTAGTTTGGTTTTTTAGCGTCTATATTATTACAGATGAAAGAATTATCGATGTAGATTTTATTTCTTTACTATTTAAAGATGTTTCTTCTGCAAAACTAGATGATATTCAAGATATTAGCTCGAAAACTGGTGGCTTGTTGGCTACAGTAGTAGATTATGGAACAGTTTATATTCAAACTGCTGGAGAAAAAACAGAAATTGAATTTGAAAATGTACCTCAACCAGCAAAAGTAGCAGCTATTCTAAATGAATTACTCCTAGAAGAAGAACGAGAGAAAATTGAAGGGAGGGTAAGTTAATGAATCCAAATTTTGGCTCCATTGGTTCTAGCTTTTCACTCCTATTATTATTCAAAGTTTTAATCATTATTTTATCTGGTTTTTATGTGCTATTTTCTATTATTGTAGTACGACAAATAGCTGTAATGAAAAAAACTTTAATCACTCCCTTCTCGGCAAACATAACTGTTTTGGGTTGGTTGCACTTTCTTTTCGCAACTGGTGTTTTATTACTTTTTCTTTTCTTTGTACAACCATAGTTATTAGTATTGTTTTACCAGATGAAACTTGACTATAATGAAGTGTTTCATGGAAAGAAATTCTTCAATACAATCAGCTCCAAACTACTCAGATAATAGTAATTTAATTAATAAAAAGTTTTCTGTTCAAAACCCTCGTTCTAATAATCATTTTTCAAAAAAAATATTTATTAGCTTAATTACTTTTTTTATTCTTTTTATTGGTGGGGTTGCTGCTTTTTTCTTATTGCAAATTAATCAAGACATTAGACAACAAGCAAGTGATGGTGCTTATATTAATCCTGTTGTTGCTAATGCCAACGATCCAGGAAATGCAGAATTTGGCTGGAATTATAATACGAACAAACCTGCTACAGCTGAAGATTGGACTAAAATATATGATGAAAATGGCAAAGAAATACAAATAGCTGGAACATATATTCACTGCCAAGAAGGTAAATGTGAAAGATATGTTGTTAATTTACCGGCTACTCATAATGCTTTAAACCAATATGCTAGTTCTCACCAACAAGTTGGTGCTGAGTGTGTTAAAACTCTAGAAGGTGTTTGTGTAGCCTGGAAAGATAGACCAAAACCAACTGCTACACCAGTGCCAACAATCAAACCCCAGCCAACTGCTGCCGCCTCGCCTACTGCTTCACCCACTGCCGCACCAATCTCTAGATGTTCTGGATTGAGTTCTACAGCATGTGGATTTGGAAGAGCTTGTGTTTATACACCCTATGGATATTACTGCCAAGATATTTCAACAATTACTACTGCCGAAGGAACCAAACAATGTGACGGAGATATAGTCATGGAATTCAAAAGTAACTCTTGGAGCAAAAAATATACTTGCATGTATGGTTGCGCCAATGGCCAATGCAATACTGCTCCAGTGGCAACAGCCACTCCAAAACTAACAGCTACTCCAATTCCAATTGATTATAGTAATTATCCTGATTGGAATGAAACATGCCATCAATCATGTCAACCTGGTCTTAAGTGTGTAAATAATAAATGTATTGCTGATTGTCCAACTTCTCCGTCTGGAGATTGCAATAATTTTGGGTTACTTTGTGAAGACACAACAGATAGATTGATTAATAATTGGGAAGGAAATATGTATATTTGTAATGGTGGTTCTTGGACTCAAAAAGGAGAGTTGAGAATTAATTTTGATAGTAGTTGTTCAGAAGAAGATAAAAGTGTTTATAGGGAGTCTTTTGCCCATGCTCCAGAGAACCTACTACCAAAAGAACATATTGATGTTTCCTGTGGAGATCCACCTCCAATAACAACAACCATTGATGGAGTTGATTATGAAGGTGTGGCTTGTGGGCAGTATTCAACTGACAATTATAATTCAGATCACCTTTACCTATATTGTAATGATCCTCAGTGTCATATTCCTGAAGCTGGCTATGATTGCGATTACACGACCACTCATGAGTTAGTCCATAATCAGGCCAATGAAACTCAATGGCTTGGATCCGCAGAAGTTACTAGTTTTAATGAAGCAATTGGTTGTAAGAGTGCTGGAAAAGGAAAATTTGAGTTTTCAGAAAACCCAGTCACTACGTATGGAAGAGCTAATTGTGCTGAAGCCTATGCAGAGTTGGTTACTGTTTATTCAGAAAACCCGTGTTATATAAAGAATAGTGGCGAATATCAGAATCAACATAATTGGCTTATGACAAGCAATGATTCTCCTTACCAAGGACAAGATAATTGTCAGGAAGGAGGAAAAGGATAATGAAAATGAAAAAAGCTTGGCTGTTCTTATTATTTATAATTTTTTTAGGATTGCCTCAAAAAGCAATTGCAAAAGATCTATTTCCTGAACTAGAAAGTCTAGAAATAGACCAGAAATTACCACAAGAAATTCAAGATCTTGGTAAAGAAACTAAAGATGATGTGCCTGAAACTATATTTTTAGAATTTGAATCAAGTTCAAAATCCTATCCACATTATATAGAAATTACTCCAATGGGAAAAATTGTTTATATGGAACTTAAAATTCCAGATACTCATGTAGAAATTTATCAGAATATATTAACTTCACTTGGAGAACCAGAAACAAAAGAAGAAACCACGCCATCATATGTCTTGCTTGCATATCCAAGCAAAGGAATAGGTTTTATTGTTAATGAGAGAAATAGAAATTTTCTTATGCAAACTAGATTTCCTAAGAAATCTGTTACCAATTTAAAAGCCAATGAAGCTAAAAACTTTATTCAAGTTTCTCAACTAGCCACCTTTCCCACAGGGATATTAAGTCCAATACCAACTGAACCACCAATTCCAAAAGATTTAGCTATTATTAATGAGCAAAATCAAGGAAGAAATAATTTAATCAAATATGTTTTGTATACAATTATTGGACTAATAGTGCTTTGGGCAATTGAATTAGTAGGATCATACTTTAAACGAAAGAAACAAGATCCACCCAAACCTAAAATACCTCCTACTCCTCCAATGCCGATAGATCCACCGATAATATTGGAACAATAAAAAAATGTATTGGAAAATAGTGTTTTAGGCGCAAAAAAAGCGCTTTATTCTGGCCTCGACCTATCTTCGCGTCCCAACGAGGGGATACTATTGTCGGCGCTGAGGCGTTTCAAGACTCTGTTCGGGATGGGAAGAGTTGGTTCCACCTCGCTCCGGAGACCAGAATAAAACGCTTTTTGTTAATTTTAGGTTATGTTCCCTAAAAGGTGAAGAGAAATTGTCATCTGCCAGTAAAAAATTGAGAATTCATTTTTAACGCATCTTTATATACTAATTATGTTCATTGGACACTTAGTGCGGTTAAGCTCAATCTGTCACCAGACTTGCACTTACCGTCTATCAACGTGGTAGTCTCCCACGGGTCTCATTGAGAAAACTAATCTTAGAAGAGGTTTCCCGCTTAGATGCTTTCAGCGGTTATCCTTTAGGATGTAGCTACCCTGCAGTGCGCTTGACAGCAACAACAGGAACACTAGGGATCCTCTCACCCCGGTCCTCTCGTACTAGGGGCAAATTTCTTCAGTTTTCTAACGCTAGCAGCGGATAGAGGCCGACCTGTCTCACGACGGTCTGAACCCAGCTCGCGTACCGCTTTAATAGGCGAACAGACTAACCCTTGGGACCTTCTTCAGCCCCAGGATGCGATGAGCCGACATCGAGGTAGCAAACCGCGCCGACGCTAGGGACGCTTAGGCGCGATGACTCTGTTATCCCCGGAGTAGCTTTTATTCGTTAAGCACTGAACCTTCCACAAAGTTCAAGTGGATCACTATAACCTGCTTTCGCAACTGCTCGGCCTGTATGCCTCACAGTAAAGCACCCATATGCTATTGCACGTCCAGCCTGATTTCCATCCAGGCTAAGGGTACCATTGCGCGCTTGCGTTACTCTTTAGCAAGCAACCTCCCCAGTTAAACTACCTGCCTGACAGGGTCCCTCCTCACGTTTGCAGTGAGGTTAGGTGAGATTTTATATATAAAACGAGCGGTATTACATTGGTGTTTCCATACTAAATAAGGAAACTCCCGCCTATTCTAGACAATTCCACATACAAAATCAGTGCCAAGGTGTAGTAAAGCTTCACGGGGTCTTTTTGTCCTGCTGCTAGTAGGCCGCATCTTCACGGCCATTTCAATTTCGCCGAGTAATAGTTTAAGACAGTATGAGGCTTGTTATACCTTTCGTGCGGGTCGCCAATTAAGCGACAAGGAACTTCGCTACCTTAGAACAGTTATAGTTACTGCTGCCGTTCACCGGGGCTTCGATTGAAAGCCCTTGATCATAAAGACCAAGAACCCTCGCAATTAACCTTCCGGCACCGGGCAGGCTTCAGCCCGTATACTTCCTCTTACGAGTTTGCACGGACCTGTGTTTTTGTTAAACAGTCAACCTCACGTCATTTACTGTGCCTCATCTTGCGATGAGGAGGGCATCTTTCGAGATTACGCCCAGCTATTTTGCCGAATTCCTTAAACTACCTTCTCTCGCTCCCCTTGGTCTACTCGACCTATCCACCTGTGTCGGTTATCGGTACGATTTGATACAAATCTTCCTGCGAAACTTTTCCGGGATAATGAAATCAGACATATCAAGAGTCCGAAGACTCAAGACCCATCACACTTCGAATAAACGCCTTAACGGATTTGCCAATTAAGACTGTCTTAGTGATTAGATTCGAAATTCACTTCCGAATATATCTTATCCATCATCGTCCTTCCCCAGGTCAAACGATTCATACCATGGACTGGAATATTAACCAGTAATCCATCGGCTACCCTTGCCCTTTGGACAAGGCTTACCTTAGGGTCGCCTAACCCGCACACGACGAACGTGGGTGCGGAAACCTTGGATATACGGGGTTGGGGATTCTCACCCCAATTTCGCTACTCATGCCGGCATTCTCACTTCTGATCGCTCCAGCACCTCCTCACGGGGCACCTTCACAGCACACAGAACGCTCCCTTACCACTTCCTACATATTATTGTAAAAAATTCTAAGCTTCGGTTGTATATTTTAGCCTCGTTAAATTTTCGACGCATGTACCCTACGGCTAGTGAGCTGTTACGCTTTCTTTAAAGGATGGCTGCTTCTGAGCCGACCTCCTAGGTGTCTTAGGATACAAACTTCCTTTCCCACTCAATATACATTAGAGACCTTAGCTGTAGATCTGGATTGTTACCCTTTAGCTCTTGGAACTTAGCTCCCAAGTGCTGAGTGCCACGAAACACACATTAGTATTCGGAGTTTGACTAGATGCTGGAAGTTTCCTCCCAGACACCCGATCAGTGCTCTACCCCTAATGCGCTTAACGTGACCCCATACCTAAATATGTTTCAGGGAGAACCAGCTATCTCCGGGTTCGATTGGCATATTACCTCCAACCACAACTCATCCGAGCATCTTGCAGCATACATCGGTGCGGGCTTCCTTCCTCCTTTCGGAGGAATTCACCCTGGTCATGGTTAGCTCACCCGGTTTCGGGTCATTCAACAACTACCGTAAATAGCCCTATTAAGGCTCGCTTTCACTGTGGCTTCGATGCGGAACATCTTAACCGTAGCAGTTGTCAAATACTCGCCGGCTCATTCTTCAATAGGCACGACATAACCACATAAAGTGGCGTTGTCTGATTGTTAGCAAATAGTTTCAGGAACTATTTCACGGGGTCTTCGACCCTTCTTTTCACCTTTCCCTCACGGTACTCGTTCACTATCGATCTTATCTAGTATTTAGCCTTGGAGTGTGGTCACCCCAGATTCAGAAGGGAGTTTGCCGTCTCCCAACCTACTCAGGAATCTTCTATGGTCTTTTTTTGTTTCAAATACACGACTATCACGTTCTTTGGTTAAATATTCCACTCTATTCTTTTACAAAAAAAGAATCCAATATTGAAGTCCTACAACCCCCATATAAATATGGGTTTGGGCTGTTCCCTTTTCGCTCGTCGCTTACTCAGGGAATCTCTTACGATTTCTTTTCCTCAGGGTACTTAGATATTTCAGTTCCCCTGGTATCCCCCCTCTGTCATAAAGACAAAGGTCATCATGATCTCTCATGACAAGGTTACCCTATTCGGACACCGCCGGATCACAGCTTTTTGCCAGCTTCCCGGCGACTTTCGCGGGCTAGGCGTCCTTCTTCGGCTAGATAAGTCTAGGCATCCACTACTTGCTTTAATTCACATAATTAGCGAAATTTGCATTTTTTTATAAATTCTCGACGAATTTACTATTAGATGACATATCTCTTCACTTTTTAAAGAACAATTCTAAACAAGAAGCTTCCGCTCCTTGTTGTTCGCCCCGAGTAGTCAAGATTTCTCTCAAAAACCCATGAACGAATAACAAAAAGCCGATCTTAGTTATTCTTGTTTATGTTAATTTGCTTCTGTGGACCCTAAGGGGCTCGAACCCTTGGCCTCTACATTGCAAATGTAGCGCTCTAGCCAACTGAGCTAAGGGCCCTCTTAAAGATCTTAGTTAGCCACAAAAAAAATCTTGGCCAACTACTTTTGGTTTTATTCACTTGTAAAAATCGGGTGAGGGATTCTTCCGCTTTAAAGCGAGCAAGAATGTCTATTTGCTGTTTTCCCGAACAGAGGAGGTTATTATAATCAGAGACCTCCTATTTTGCAATAGAGAGAAAATACTATTTATCTCCCTGGTAGAGCTATTGGTTTGAGACCAATTTTTTCTAAAATTTGCAAATTCTTTTGAGCAATTTTTTCACCAAGACTACCATTCAAATCATAGAATAATGGTAATTCTCTTTTGGAAAGAGCTCGATAATATTCAATTTGAGGCATAATTACTTCTTCAGCAACTTTTGGAGAAGCTGCGTGCAGCCAATCTGCAGAAATTTGAAAACAACCTAAATTGAAAATATTTTCTCCGCCACCGAGAGTAAAACAAATTTTATTGGCAATATGGACACCCTTTGGTCTTACCATATGACCTTTAATACCTTCTCCAAGTTTCTTTGGATCAGTAAAAGGAATAAAACCAATAAAATCCAATTTTTCTCTATCAGCCAAAGCTTCAACTTGTTGTTGCATTGAGGCATCAGCTTGCTCAAAATCAGCTAACTTCAACTTTGTTTTCACCCAATCATTTTCTTGGCTTGCAGCAATAGAAATCTTAGAGCCAAAGGTCTTCTTTAAAGCAACCACTGCTTTAGAAAATCCTGGCAATTCAAGTCCAGCCCCAGCAAAGGATAAACGAGTGCCTTCATTAATTTGAACGCCTTCATCTCCACAGGTGATAACATAAGAGGCTTGAGTATCTGTCATAGAAGCCTTTCTTCCTAAGACCTATATAGTCATGGGCAAGGGACTATTTTTCAGTACCTTCTTCTAAATGAGACATGGCTTGAATCGAGGCTAGATATTGATTCATATCATTTTCGACTTTTTCCCAGTCTCCACCAGCTTCTCGGATTGCATTAAAAAGCAAATCCATATCTATTAAAAGTTGGTCATCGGTAACAATCATTCTTTGTTTTGCCATAGTTGTATTATACCATTTTCTAGAGAAAAAATTCGATGAAATCAATTTTTTTTAAAAACGAGCTCCTGTTCTCATTTGAGTAGGCAGGAGCTCATCTAAATTTCTTTTACCGATTTTAACTCTAGTTAAAATCCTACTTATAGCCCATTGGAGCTTCAGTTAGCACGATACTTAAACTCATGCGACGTTGCTCTGGTACTACATTCTCTACATTCACAGTAACATCTTCACCAACTTTTAGTTCTTTGTCAGCATCAAGCTTACTAGAGTGAATTAAACCATCAACCCCAGGCTCAACATTTACAAAAACACCAAAAGATTCAACTCTTGTTACTTTGCCAGTAAAGGTTGTTCCAACTGCATAACGATCACCAATGGTAATCCAAGGATCATTAATTAGTTGTTTGATAGAGAGATTAAGTTTATTGGTTTTTTCATCAATACCCAACACTTTAACCTTAATTCTGTCTCCTACGCTGTGATAATCCTTTGGATGATTAACTTTTTCCCAACTGATTTCAGATATATGAACTAAACCTTCAACATAACCAATGTTAGAAGCTTTACCCTCTTTATCCTTTGATTCATCAACTGGAATTTCAACAGTTACAAATAAACCAAAGTGCATTACACCAGAGACTACACCTTCGTAGATTTCTCCAGATTTCACTTTGTCTAAAGCTTGATCTTTTTGAGCCAACTCTTTGGCTTCACTTACGTGACGCTCAGAGAAGATCAAACGATTTTTTTCACGATCAACTTCAATTACTTTAACTTGAAAAGCTTCACCTTTGAGATTATTAACTTTACCGACAAAATCTCGACCAAATTGACTGGAAGGTACAAAACCTCTCACTCCATTGACCACCACGATTAAGCCGCCTCGGTTAGTTTCAACACCTTTAGCATCAAGAATTTCTTCTTTTTCAAAAGCTTCTTCAAAATATTCCCATTTGGCATCAGAAGCTGCACCTCTTAATGAGAGCACTACCTGTCCACGGTCATTTTCTGAAGAAACAACTAAAGCAGAAACTTCATCACCTACATTAAGTTCTTTAATGAACTCTGAAGCGAAATCATATTCTTTTTCTGAAACAATACCTTCGGTTTTTGCACCCAAATCAATTACTAAAGCTTTTTTGCTTTTAGCAGTAATTAAACCTTTAAGTGAATCACCTTTTTGAGGAACAACCAATTTGTATTTAGAATCAGCCAACAAATCCTCCATAGTTTTTGGTTTTGTAGCTGCTTTTTCAACTTTTTTATCTTCTTTAACTTCAACAGTTTTTTCAACTTTTTCTTCTTGAATAACTTCAGCTGGCTTGTCTGCAACAGCCTCCGTTTTTTCAATTTTTTTATCTTCTTGTACTTTCTTTGTAGCCATACACAATAAATCCCCTTTCTTTTGGAATCCATGAAGTATATCATACTGATATTATTTTTTCACAAGAGTTCCAGAGAAAAAACATGACACCAATTAGCACTCACTACTTCTCTCTTTCAAAGAGAACATTTGATTTTTCTCTAGCTATTTTCCTTGCTATCTTCTTATCTCCATTACTATTATTAATTGCTATTACTATTTTAATAAGTTCTGGTATGCCAATCATTTTTACTCAGAAAAGAACTGGAAAAGATGGTAAAACCTTTACCATTTACAAATTTAGAACAATGAAAAAAAATGCTTCACTACTCAAGCATAAATATCTAGAATTCAATGAAGCACCTTCTCCAATGTTTAAAATTCACAATGACCCAAGATTTGTTGGCATTGGAAAATTATTATCTCAAAGCGGTTTTGATGAACTCCCTCAATTAGTTAACATCATTAAAGGTGAAATGAGCTTTGTTGGACCAAGACCATTGCCTGTTCAAGAAGCCGCCTCCCTTAATCAAAACTGGAAATCTTTTAGAGAACAAGTAAAACCAGGTGTTTTTTCAGAATGGACTCTTTCAAGCAATAGACATTCAACTCTAAAAAAATGGCAAGAACTAGAAGAAAAAACTCTATCGTATAGTAATTTAAAAAATGATTTAGAAGTCATGATTAAAGTCATGCTCAAACAACACAATCCCTAAATAAATTTAATCCTAAAACTTAGGATTAGCAGATGATGCTATTATTAAAATAGTGTCAAATATCCTTAAGTTTTTAGCTGGTTCAGCATTATTAATAATTTATTTATTATTAATCTTCTTATTAGGTGAATCATTTCTGCAATATGTTCTTTTTGGGATGGGGGCGATCATTTGCCTTTATTTATCATTTGCTCTGGGAAATTGGTCTTCATTAATTAAATACCCCTTAATTCTGGCTGGCTGGATATTATTTGTTTTGAGCTTGGCAATAAGCACTATTTCTACTGTGAATCTACCGCTAACTTTGAGTTATTTAGCATTTTATGGATTAAGCTATTTAACATTTATTACGATTTTGGTTTTACCTAAAAAAATAAAAAGTATTTGGGTAATTTTCACAACATTACTAGCAATTTTTATAGTTACTCTAATTAGTATCTTTTTTCAGTTATTTCCAGAAATGGCCAAATCATTACCAACAATGAACTTGATTTATTCAACTTTTGGCCATAACCATTTAGCAGCCATACTATTACTAATTATTCCCATGAGCTGGTGGTTTGCCATCAATAAAAAACACGAGCTAAGTGAAGTTTTTCCAAATATTTTTTTTCAAATTGTTCCCTTTTTTTTCTCAATAGTTTTGCTTTTTAGCTTTGGAAGAATAGCTATTTTGTTGGGTTTATTTGAGTTTTTAATTATTAAATTTTTATTAAATAAACAAAAAGTATCTCCAACAAAAATTATTAAAAATGAACTACGCCTATTACAAATCTTATTTTTCTCAATCTTAATTATTAAAATCATCTTCTCAGTAGTTGAAATATTTAATCCTGGCTATATATGTCCTATTCAAGAAAAAGAAAAGCAATTATGTAAATCTATTTCAAATGAAAGAAGACCGCTCTACTGGGATCAAGCCTGGAAAGTAATCAAGGAATACCCGCCAATTGGTTCTGGACCAGGTACTTTTAGTGTTTCTGGAGCTAAATACAGCCAAGCCCCTCTATATAGAACATCTTTTGCTCATAACGCTTTCCTAGAAAACTACAGCACTTTGGGAATTATCGGAGGTAGCATCTTCATATTTTTAATGTTTAACATGTTATTTAAAGTAAGTCGTGCAAAAGAAATAAAAATAAATTCAAAAGAAGAATTGATTAATGGCAGTAATAGTTGGCAATTTTTCAGTTTAATTTCTTTATGTGCAATTTATGTTGATGTTCTATTTGATTTTGATTGGAATTTTTCAGGAATCTTCATTTTAACGCTCATCTTAATTGCAACCATGCTTCGAGAAACTACTATAAATAAAGATCTAAATTTTCTTAACAAAAGAAAGAGTGAAAAAATAGCTAAAGCAACTAAAAACATATTTGTTTTTATTAGTTTTTGTTTAATCACCCTATCTGGAACATATTTGGTTGTTGAATTTAAAATCAAACAACAAAAAACCAATGAAGCATTTGAGTTTTTCCCCTACTTCCACTGGCATCGTAAAATTTTTGAAACAGAACTATCTTCAGAAAACTACCCCAAACTCTTAAGTATTTATAAAAATTATCCAGAACACTACATATTTTTAATCAGCAAAGAAATTGATCCAAACAAAACAGCTCTCCTAAAAAAAAGACTGGGAGAACTGAGTCCTTGGGACAAAATTAAGGAAAATAACATTGAATACTATTTAAATGAAAATCAATATGACTTGGCTCAACAAGAACTAGAAACAATTCATGAACTTTATCAAAAAAGCTTAAAAACAAGCGATGACTGGATTTTTAGCTATAGCGATATAAAAAGACTATCTCAACAGACCCTTAGATTTGCAGACAAAATATGGCTTCAAAACCCCTTATTAGCCGCTGATTTTTACACTAAAGCTCAAAAAATAGATTCATGGACTTGGCAAGAAAATAGCTTGGGTATTTTAAATGATAAATTTGACCAATATTTTCAACAAAGATTAGAATTTATGAGAAATTTTCCAAATGAAAAATATGATTATTTAGGCACTAATCGTAACACTTATGCCAAAAAATATTTATTGGCTTTAAATGAATTTTTAAAATCACAAGAAAACCCTCAAAATATTCATAATGATCTAAACAATATTTTAAATATGGCTAACTGGCTTTCTGTTTATGCTTGGGCTGACCTAAATGAAATTTACCAATTAAAAATAACCCAAACCTTACAAACAAACAAAATAAATGAAGTTAGTAGTTTAATTTCAGAATGGAAAAAAACCTCAGAAACAATCCAAAAATACAACAAAGATCTTTCGTGGGATTATAAACTAAAAATTAACTTAGTTAAAAAACTGCAAAAAAAAGCTACTGAATTATTAAACAATAATAAAGCTGAAAATCTTACAGATGAAATAAGAAGCCAAGTCATGGATTTGGTTTCTTTAATGAACCAAGTTTTACCAGAAAATTATTGGGTCATAGTACAGCCAGGAAATCTATATACCTATTTTGGCCAAATTGAGACAGCAAAAAAGGCTTTTCAATATTGTTTAGACAACTATTATGATCCAGGAAAACATGTAGATTGTGAGAATGGATTATTAAATTTAAATCAAGAAATACCAAATAAGAACCGCTATTTTGAAGTATCTAAAACCATCCTCAGCCAATAATAAATCTTAAATAATAAAAAACTATGGCTAGTGGTTATTTTTCTATGATAAGATCGAGCCTATTATGAATACTAAGAAACGAGCAAGGGTTTTAGTTGCAGGCGGTGGTGGCTTTATTGGTGGTCACTTAATTAAATATCTTAAAAAACAAGGTTATGAAAAAATCAGAGCTGTAGACATCAAACCACTGTCTGAGTGGCAACAGCTAGATTCTAAAGTTGAAAACATTTCCCTAGATCTTAAAGATAAAAACAACTGTATCGAAGCAGTTAAAGGAATTGATGAAGTTTATAACCTAGCAGCTGATATGGGTGGCATTGGTTTTATCGAAAATAATAAGGCCAGTTGTATGCTGAGCGTTTTAATAAACACTCACTTATTATTAGCAGCCAAAAATAACAAAGTTAAACGTTTTTTCTTTGCTTCATCAGCTTGTGTTTATGCTGCTGACAAACAAACAGAAACTCAAAATAAGGGCTTAAAAGAAAGCGATGCTTATCCAGCCATGGCTGAAGATGGTTACGGTTGGGAAAAGTTATTCAGTGAAAGAATGTGTCGCCACTTTGCAGAAGATTTCGGCTTAAAAACAAGAGTAGCTAGATTTCATAATGTTTATGGCCCATTCGGTGATTACAACACCGGCCGTGAAAAAGCTCCTGCTGCTTTAACTAGAAAAATCATTGCTGCTGAAAAAACAAAGAAAAAAGAAATTGAAATTTGGGGAGATGGTGAGCAAACTAGAAGCTTTATGTATATTGATGACTGTGTAAAAGGCATCGACCTAATTATGCACAGTAATATTAAGGAGCCAGTCAACTTGGGTAGTGAAGAAATGGTTTCCATTAATCAATTGGTAGAGATATTAGAAAAAATTGCCAAAATAACTGTCAAAAGAAAGTATTTGCTTAACGCACCAAAAGGAGTTAGAGGTAGGAGTAGTGATAATACTCTGCTTAGAAAATATCTGAGTTGGGAACCATCTATTTCTCTCAAAAGAGGTATGAGCAAACTATATCAGTGGATCAAACAAGTAGAAAAGTAATCTTATTGACAGACCATAACGCATAGATTAGTTTAACATAGAGAAATATCATTATGATGCATTTTATTAATCAACTTAAAAACCAATTAATGGATTTTTTTCAAAGCAAAAAAACCCTAATGAAATATTTAAAAAAAATTAACTTTTATTTTAAAAAATTTCAAACAATAGTGAACTTTCTTATTTCCTTTATAAGCTTACTATTCACTTATATTGTTGGCATTGGAATTACTAGCTTAGTTGCAAAGATAGTGGGCAAAAAATTTCTTGGCAAAAAAGCCACTGATTCTCAATGGGTAGCGGTAGATTATTCAGATAAATTTAATCAGAAAATGTCCTAAAAATGAAAACACTAGGTATTTCAGCTTTTTACCATGATTCAGCAGTTTGTTTAATAATTGATGGAAAAATCATTGCGGCGGCTGCAGAAGAACGTTTTACTAGAATAAAACATGATAATAATTTTCCCCATCGAGCCATTAAATACTGCTTGGAAGAAGCAAACATATCTATTAATGATTTAGATGCTATTGCTTTCTACGAAAAGCCAATCTGGAAATTTGAAAGACTGCTCAGTCAGCATCTCGAGTACTTTCCCCTTAGCATTAAGGTCTTTTTAGAAAACACCGGTTCTTGGCTGAATCAAAAACTAAATGTAGAAAACATTGTAAAAAAAGAACTCAAATACAATGGCAAAATATTTTTCAGTCCTCATCACCTTTCGCATGCTGCCAGTGCCTATTATCTTTCAGATTTTGAAGATTCAGTAATTGTTACGGTTGATGGAGTTGGAGAATGGGCCACTACTACTGTTGGTAGAGCAACTAAAAACAAAATTAAAATAGATAAAGAAATCAGATTTCCTCACTCTCTTGGTTTGCTTTATAGCACCTTAACTGGTTATTTAGGTTTCAAAGTTAATGATGCTGAATATAAAGTCATGGGCCTTGCTGCTTATGGTGACTACAAACCATTTTTAAAGAAATTCGACCAATTAATCAAAATGCATAAAGACGGAAGTTATTCCTTAAATATGGAATATTTTGATTATGGTTGGGCAGAACATATGCCATCAGCAAAAATGGCTAAATTATTTGGTTATCCTATTAGAAAACCAGAATCAAAAATAGAACGACATCACGAAAACATTGCTGCTGCCTTGCAATACAAAACAGAACAAGTAGTTTTTAATTTACTTAAAAAAGCTCACCAAGAATACAAATGCGATAATCTTTGCATGGCTGGCGGTGTAGCTTTAAACTCTGTCTTAAATGGCAAAATATTGACAAATACTCCATTTAAAAAAATCTATATTCCCCCGGCTCCCAGCGATGCTGGTGGAGCCATGGGAGCTGCTTTATATCTAGATCAAAACCCAGAATTAATTGGTTTAAAGAAAAACACCAAAACAACCCATTTGGCCTTAGCTAAAAACTTCACTCCATACTTGGGTCCAGCTTATAGCCAAGATAGAATTCTAAAGGCTATTAAAGATTCCAAGCTAAAATATAAGTTATATAAAAGTGAAAAAGATTTATTAGACTTTATTAGTGATTTAATCATTGATAAAAAAGTAATTGGCTGGTATCAAGGCAGGATGGAATGGGGGCCAAGAGCTTTGGGTAGTCGTAGTATTCTTGCTGCTGCCACCAGTAAAGACATGAAAGATATTTTGAATTTAAAAGTTAAAAAAAGAGAATTATTTAGACCTTTTGCCCCAGTTATTTTGGAAAAATATGCCCACGAATTCTTTGAAGCAGATAAGCCATTGCCTCCACTAGCCAAATACATGTTGCTTGTATATCAATTTACCAAAAAGGGAGCCAAAGACATTCCTTCTGTGGTTCATGTCAACGGTAGTGGAAGATTACAAAGCATCAATTGCAAAGAAAATCCTCTTTATTATGATCTTATTGATACTTATAGAAAAAAGACTGGAGTACCAGTTATCATCAATACTTCTTTTAATGTTCGCGGAGAACCAATTATCGATTCTCCAGAAAGCGCTATTAACTGCTTTTTAACAACAGAAATAGATTGTTTAGTGATGGATCGCTATATAGTATTAAAGTAGAATAAAAATAATATGTTTAAAGAATTAATTAAATATTTATGGAAAAATAAATCTTGGTGGATTATCCCACCAGTAATTATTTTAATTATCTTTGGCGCATTAGTGGTTTTTTCTCAAACATCTCCACTTAGTCCATTTATCTACGTCTTATTTTAAAGTTTTTCAATAGCTTTAATCACCATTGGAGTTAGTTTTTTGGCAACTATTTCATAACCTTTATCTGACGTATGAATGTGATCAATATAAATATCTTCTGAAAATTCATTATAAAAATCTGTGCCATCAATAATTGTTTTATCCAAAAATAATTTGGATTTAAGCAAATAGTCATAAGCAGAAGAAAAATACTTCTCTGCCCCAGGAAAAACCCCCACAAATCTTTCCTTAATTCTTATTTCTTCAGTTGAAAAAGATTTATTACCCCAAAAAATAGTTGGTTGAAAAACAAATAATACAGGAGTTTTTGTTTTACTCGCTATTGCGTTAATATAGTCAACACTTTCTTCATATTTTTTTGCTGAATCAATTGCAACATTCCCTTGTTCTAAAATATTCTCAGCTTTATTAAGATTTGATTTTTGCAAATGATATCTAAAAAAACCAAGTAATTCACTCTTATTTAAACGATTTTTAACTTCTTCTTCTATTAATGACCAAGCAGCACCCAATTTTTTCTTGGTCAAAGCATTCTCATTAATACCAGGCAAATTTGACCCTACTTTATAAATAAAACCAGCATAAAGATCATTAAAACCACCATAGTGAATAACTAAATCTGGTTGGTAGGCACTAATTTCTTTCCACATCAATAATTCTTGAGTAGAAACATAGCCTGGCTGGCCTAGATTTAGCACTTCTATTTTATTGGCTACTAAATTTATTTTTTTCTCTGCCAACTTGTTATTTAGCTCTTTCTCTAGATAGCCAATAATAGTTTTATCATCAGCCGTTGCTCCCTGACCCCAAACTGAAGAACCGCCCAATATGATGATTCTAAAAGTTCCAGCTTGTTTTTCTCCCCAGTCATTACCCCTATAGCCTAATGAGTTGGTAGAAACGACTCCGTTGTCTTGATTTGGATCAGATGCCCACAACAAAAATGGCTTATATGAATATTTAATATTCTCATACTGTTTAGTAACAAAATCCTGTTCTTCCAAACTAGAAAAAGTAGAAAAATATAAACGATCAACATTCTTCACTCGATGAATAAATCTTAGTGTTAACTCACCAGCAATTAAAAATAAAAAAACAATCAAACAAGAAATTAAAACTAGAAACAATTTATTTATTTTAAAAGCAAACTTATTATCAGCTTCTAATACTATTTTTTCTCTAGAATTAACAGATTCTTTTTTCTCAGACCTAACACTAAACATAGGCCAGATTGTACTATAATAATTAAACGATTAACAAACAGCTAATAAATATTATTTCAAGAAAAATTTAAACCAATGAAGATAATAACAAGAATAAAACATTTTTTTAGAAATCTTCTTTTTGGAATATTTGCCTCTATCTTTACATCATTGCTTATTTTAGTTGCAATCAATCTTTTTCTTGAAAAAATATACCTTCGTAATAATTTACCCCAGCATGATTGGACGGTTTTATTTACTACTTATGATCCTAGGTATGTTTTTTGGCAAAACTGCCTTGATGAATTCTGTCCAGAAAAATTTGGACAAAATTATCCACTGGATAAAATAGGAATTTATACCAATAAATTTAATTCTGAAAAAAATAAAGAAGCCAATTCTTGTTTAAAAATTTTGTTCCTTGGAGATTCTTTTTCTTCTTCTCCATTCTCAGATCATAGTTATTCATATTATTTTGCAGATTCACTGGCAAAAAACTCTAGTTTTTGTGTAGAAACAATTAGCATTGCCTCTGGAGGAGCTGGAAATAGTCAAGAATTAGCAAGACTTGAAGATGTAATAGAACAAGCCAAACCGAATGCAGTAATATGGCAATTCTACTGGAATGATTTTTTCGACAACATTAGATTTTCTCTTTTTGAAATTAACAATGAAGAACTAATTAGAAAAAAAGCTTGGGATAGCTCAGCCTTTTGGTCTGGATACATTAATCAAAAAATTCATCTTCTTGAAGATTCAACCTTGGGAAAATTCATCTCTACTAAAATGTTTTATAACGATCTTTTTCATAGCCAACCAGCAGATGATCGAGATTTTGCAAAAGTTATTGAATATAACCAAAAATTTATTCCTTTGGCAATTAAAAGAGTAGAAAAATTGGGAGAAAAAAATAATTTCAAACTATTTACCACCCTATCTCCCATGGAATGTCAATTTAATACTAATTCAACCTGTGAAAAATGGGCTATTAATTTCCAAGATCAATTGAGAAAAATACTTTCAGAAAACAATAATTATTTATCAATGGAAAAAGAATTTATAATAAACGATCAAGAAAAAACCATTGAAGAATCCCAAAACAAAGAAATTCTTTTTGCAGAAAATGATAAACTCACAACTAAGGGAATCAGACACTTATCAGATGATGGAGAAAAATATTTTGGTGGAATTTTATTGCAAAATTTCTTAAACAAAATTAGTTAAACATAATGAAAATAATTATAGATCAATTAAATTTTATAATTGGAAATTTTGATCAAGTAATAGTAGCCATTCAAAACAAATTTAAAACCAGAGGCATTACGGTTTTACCCTGCTCTCTCAACGATCTCGCAACTAAAAAATTCAATCCAAATTACGAAATTTATTATCAAAACGTTGATGTTTGCACAACTGATAGTATGATTTTAACCAAATGGTTGAGTTATAAACTCGGCTTAAAAATAGAAAGAGTTTACGGGCCAGATCTTTTATTAGCATTATTCAAAAAAACAAATTTAGAACCTGGTAAGACATTTTTTTTAGGTGCTAATAAGCAAATGCTGGAACAACTAAAAAATAAACTAGCAATTAAAAATAACAACCAATTTAACTTTATAACCTTATCAAAAACTGCTACTGAAAAAGAGGAGGAGCTGGTTTTAACAACAATAATAAAAGCAAAACCGAATTTTTTGTGGTTAGGAATTGGCTCTCCAAAACAAATAGAACTAGCCTACAAATTAAGAAAGCAATTACCCAAAACACATATTTTCTGCGTTGGGGCTGCTCTAGATTTTATTAGTGGTAACAAAAAACAAGCACCTATTTGGATGCAAAAAAATGGTCTCGAATGGCTATTTAGATTAATCTCCGAACCACAGAGACTATGGAATAGATATTTAATCAGCATACCAAAATATATTTTTCTAAAATTAATAGAAAAACTCTTGTTAAAATAACAATTATGAATGTCATTTTTTCTACTTATGAAACTAAAGAAATAGGCGGCAGCTACCTTAGATCCCTCTCCCTAGCTCAGGGCTTGAGCAAGTTGGGCCATAAAGTAACCCTTTGGACTAGTGCAAAAACAATTTGCTTGAAACCAAAAATATCATTTGAAGAAAATGTTAAAGTAATTGAATCTATTGGCATTTTTCCTTACAGATTTAGAAAAGGTGGATATGATCCACTAGATTTAGTCTTTCGCACTTTAGCTATTTTGTTCTCACCAGCTGAAATAATTCATAGCTTTAACCACCGTCCTACTGCATCAATACCTGGATTAATAAAATCTTTGTTTTCAAAAACAAAATGGTTTGTTGACTGGGCAGATCTATGGGGAAGAGGTGGAATTGCCGATCGAAGATATGGATTATTTAGCTTCATTACCTCAAGAGTAGATCACTATTCTGAACAATTAATTATAAAATTAGCAAATTATGTAACTCCAATAAGTGATGACTTGGTTAGAAAAGCAAAAAATATTAGAAATTCTAATAAAAATATATATTTTTTAGCTGTGGGCGCAAACATTGATCATATTTCTCCATTAAAAAAAGAAGTTGCTAGAAATAAATTAAAACTTTCTTTAAAAAATAAGATTTTAGTCTATCTATACGTTGGCACCTATGATGAAATCTTATTAGCTCAGATGTTTATTGAATTGAGAAAAATAAGATCAGATGTTAGCTTACTTTTACTTGGCCCAAATATCCCAGATTTTTATCAAGAATTTAATAAAAATAAAGAGTATTTAAAAAACGTAATTCATCCAGGAATAGTTTCTAGAGAAATGTTAACTTGGTATTTGGCAGCTGGGGATATTATGATGATGCCTTTTGCTAATAAAGAAATTAATCTAGGAAAATTTCCCAATAAACTTGGAGATTATTTAGCCGCTGGAAGACCAATTTTAGGCAATCCAACTGGAGAAGTTAAAAAACTATTAGAAAAAGAAAATGTAGGAGTTCTTGCATCAGAAGAACCTAAAAAATTCGCTAAAGCAGCAGACAAATTACTTAATGATAAACAAAAACTATTGGTACTTGGAAAAAATGCTCGTAAAGCAGCTGAACTACTTTCTTGGAAGGCTGTCGCTCAACAACTTGAAAGTTTTTACCTCAAATAAATTTTTTCTAAACTGCCACTGAAGCTTATCTTGGTCATAATAAATACTTGGATTAATTTTTGTATGATTTGCTAATTTTGCAATTTGCCTCCAAGCAATTTTACCAATCAAACTAATTTTTTCAGGAACCCAAGCGTTTATCTCTCGATAATACTTTTGATGGTTATCATTATTCTTACGATTTGGATTCAAACGATAAGAAGCCAAACAGGCCTCAACACAATAAAGTCTTTCATGCTTTGCAAAAGATTGCCACAACTTGAGATCCATCGAATAAGGAACCTCCGCCAAACCTCCACCTGCTTTATTCCAAAGCGAACGACGCCAAAAAGTCCCCTCTTGCATCACAAAACCCATGAATTTTCTTGTGTACCAGCCTCTTTTAATAAAAGACTGAATATAGAATGGTGGTTGGGCTAAATAAAGTTGATAGCCTTGATCATTAATAGTAGATGGCAAACTAGTTAGCCAACTCACTTCTTTTAATTGGGCAAAAATACTTCCAACTAGCTGTAAAGCTCCTGGCCTTAAAATATCATCACTATTTAACCAAGCCATAACTTGTCCATTTGTTCTTGCAAAACCCTTATTAATGGCATGTGACTGCCCACGGTCGGCAACACTTTCCCAATGAGCCAAATATTTTTCATATTTCTTAATAATTTTTTTACTACCATCGGTAGAACCACCATCAATAATCACATATTCTAAATTTGGGTAATTTTGATCAAGAATAGAACAAATGGTTTTTTCTAAAAATTCACCTTGATTGTAAGACGGAGTAACAATGGAAATTTTAGGAAGATTTTTCATTAATTTTCAACAACTGGTTCTACAAATGAAATTTTACCAATGACAGAAATATTATCAAAAATTAAATATAATTTACTATCAACCAATAGTGGAGATTCTTTACGATAATAGTAATTGCCATTAATTTCTTCTCCAAGAATTTCTAAAGTTAAAGTAGTTTTAGTTCTTTCTGGATCTACTACAGAATAATAATTACCAGCTTCTACAAAACTTCTTTTACCTGGTTGAGTTTTAATTGAAACAATTTTCACTAATTCCGATCCTTTGGCATCAGCAATGTTCATTCCTTCTTTTAATGCCCTAAGAACATGGTTTTCAATTCCTTCGATTAAAGCATTGCTGTTATTTTGAAAGTCTGGAGATACTCCTTGAGCGTCGAGTTCCAAAGTAACTAAAAACTTTTTAAATATCTTTTCTTTAGTACCCAAGTCAACTATTTCTCCAGCTAAAAGCAAGTCTCCAACTTTAAAAGATCGGATGTCATGAATTAACAATGGACTACCATTAAAAACATACTGGCCAGTAACATTATTTTTTAGGGCCCTAAGACGAACAGTTACATAAACATCATGATAAATAGATGGACCTGGATACTGATATACATCAACTATTTCAATTAATGATCTTCCCAATCCATCAACTTGTTTTTTCCCAGTTGTCACCTGCTCAACATACCAAGATCTTGGTTTATTTTGTCCAAATGAATATTCTGGCCCCTCATAACTAAGTAAGCGAACTGTTAAATCAAGATATTCAACTTTACGACTTAAAAAGAAATAAGCAGAACCCATTAAAAAAACCACTAAAAACACCCCCACGAAATCTAGGGCACTGGCATTTCTAAGCTTTTTTAAAAATATAGATATTAGTTTATGAAGTTGTTTTTTCATAATGTAGAACTAATAGAATAGCCAAAATATTAAAGCTAAAAAGATTTATAAATGGATGAAACAACATCATAATAAATCCCGCAGCGATACTTGAGTATATCATGGCTAAAGCAAGCGGACTAAACAAAATTTTCCTAACTTTTTTCAATAATAAACCAAAGAATACCAAACAAAAAACTCCAGCTACCAAACCTCTTTCAACTAAAAACAAAATAAAACCATTATGAATTTCCTCTGGAAAATATTTCATTATCCCCTCTGGAAAGAGCTCAAAAGAAACTGGAATAAACATTCCAGAACCAAAACCCAAAAATGGAGATTTTCCTAAAACACCAAAAGCTTCTTGTGTTTGAGAAATTCTAGTCGTTACCCCGCCAGTAGGAGAAAAAGAAGAAAAACTATTGAATAAACGATAAGACATTTTGAATATTAATACTGAACTAGCAAATAAAAATATTAATTTTATCCAAGGGTTTATTTTTTTAACTTCAACATTAATTTTTTTAATAAAGCTAAAAATATTTTTATCTCTAAAATAATAAAAAGAATAAAATCCGCAACTAACAATAAAAGCCAAGAAAGCTGATCTGCTTAATGAAATAAATGTTACAAAAACAAGAATTCCAATGATTAATAAATAAATAATTTTATTAGCTTCTTTAGAAAATACATTCTTTAAATAATTAACAAAAACCAGAGCTCCCAAAGCCATCATGAGCTGTTCGTTGGCCAAACTATTAGCATGTGGGTGCCAACCGAATGGCCTAAATCCTCCCCCCTGTTCATCTGAGCCAAGCCCAAAAACTGGAATTATCTCAGCTTTTTCTATCATTAAACCTAATGCTGAATTTTTAATCAATTGAGCAAAGACAAGAAAATTTTCAAAAGACAAAGTAACTAATAAAATTAAAATTAAAGTAGCTAAAACCTTGTTTCTTTGCACTTTTAAATTAGCAGTAGCTATTAGTAAATACATAAACCAAATAAGAATTAAACTTTCTCTAAGAGAAAAAATCGTGCTTAAAAAAGGAAAAGGAGCTATCCAAAATGATGAAAAAATAAAAATAAACGGCAAAATTAACAATATTTTTTCATAAGTTAATAACTTTATTCTCGATTTAAAATAGTAAAATGGTAGTAATAATCCAGCAGCAAATAAAATTACCAAATGAGGTGAAAGAATGAACAACAATTGCCTTCCCTCCCAATATTGAATTGAACCTATGTCAGCAGCAGACATAACAGGAAAAGCATAAATTTGCCCAACTGTTAATGAAAGAAAAATTGGAACACTATAGATAACTGCCCTGGGAAAAGAGTAATAAAAAGCCAAAAAAATAAAGTAAAAAAAACTAACTACAAAATATATTTTTACTGATGGAATTAAAAATACCATGGCACAAAATAAAAAAGTAGCAATCACTGCCATCTGGTCAGTGGGTTTGATGAGGCTTGCTAGAAATTGTTTAATTTTTTGCAACATAACCTAAGACATAAAAACGTTCAAAAACTCTAATTAGAACTATAGTTAACATTTTTGTAAACAAGCCACCATTGATATAAGGACTATATTGATCAAAATCTTTGGAAAAATGTTTAATTAATCTAATTAACCATAAAATAAATATTTTGTCTTTGAGATTGACAAAATCATTGTTTAATTGCCATTTGCCTTTTAGAAAATGAATTAATTTTCCTCTAGCAAAGGCTCTATTAATAAACCTAAAAAATCTACCTGTTTCTTCATGATAAAGTTTCATTTCCTGGCAGTAGCTTCCTAAACAATTAAATTTTGCTAACTGCAATCCCATATCAAAATCTGCTATGTCATAAAACCCTATTTGGCAATTTTCATCAAATTTAATTTTTTTCTTTTTAAGTTCAGATATATCTAAAATTACATTTTTAGTATCAAAAACTTCTTTAGAACTTCTTGGAGATTTCTTAAAACCTTCAATTCTCCAATATGTATCTCTAGAAAACTGAGCATTGGCAAAAATATTATTAGTATTTAATAAAAGAGAATTACCTAAAACAAAAACATCTTTTTTAGTTGAAATTATTCTATAGCCTTCTCTTAACCACTGTTTTGTTAGGACACAATCATCATCTATGAAAGCTAAATATTTAGTTTTTGCCTTACCAATAGCTAGATTTCTACAACCAGGAACATTTTTTTTGCAAAAAAAATAGCTAATATTCAAATCACTAAAAGCAGAATCTTTAATTACATCTTTTGCTGAAAAGTTTTCATCATTATCAATAACTATAACTTCCAAGGGTTTAACAACCTGCTTCGTAACACTTGATAAGCAACGGCTCAATTCAATAGGCCTATTTTTTGTAACTATAGCCAACGAAATGTCTCTGTCCAACATACCTTTTATTTTTGTACCACTCCCAAGCCATTTGAGCCTGGAAATTCAAAAGCTGGATACTTCTTCTTAAGCTCTTGCCAAAACTTATCAACTCCATAATCCAAATCATTTTCTAAATTAGTTTGCGTATCATGGAATGAAATAAAACCACCAGTTAATAAACTTGGCCAAAAATTATTAAAATCTTCCTTTATTCCCTTGTAAGAATGATCACCGTCCAAATAAATATAACCCCACTCTCTTTTGGGAAATTTTTTCTTAAAATCCTGAGAAGTCATCACGTTCATTCTGATATAAGAATCTAGACCATATTTTGCAAAGTGTTTTTTAACATTATTTTCTCGCCAAAAACCCACTCCGCCCCAATGTCTTTTTTTATCAGCTACACTATTTTGAGAATACCCAGCATCTACAAAATCCACAATTCCTTGTTGATTATCTTTGCAAGCCAAAGCACATATGGCTGGAATAAATCCATACCTACTACCAACACAAAGAACTCTCTTTGGCTTGAGTAATCTAATTAAAGAATAATGAATCCAACCATAACCCAGATTTGCTTTATCAATATCTAATTCATGCCAATTATCACCTTTGGAAAAATGATTGATAAAGTTTTTTATCGATCGACGATTTACTAAACTTTTACTCTGAAATATTTGAGGTATGATATGGGTCAACATTTATGGTTAAGTTTATCATCAAATCTCTCCTTAATAAGGCCCATTTTTTAAACTGGAATCAAGATGATTATTTAAAATATTTCCTATCAATTTCAAACAACAAAAATAAAATTAAAACTATTCTTGCCAAAGAAAATACCCCTATTTTTATTGGAGATACAAAAATCATTGCTCAAAGACACCATGATTTAAAAAATGCCTTAGAAAAAAACTGGCTAAATTATCAAATTAGTTATTCTTTCAAAACAAATTACTCAATTATCGAAAATAATTATTTTAAAAATAATTTTTGGGCTGAAGTTGTCTCAGCAAAAGAATACTTATTAGCTGAAAAAAATCAATATAAAAATATCATCTTTAATGGACCACTAAAAACAGAATCTTCTTTAAAACAAGCAATTAAAAATAATTCAATTATTAATCTTGATCATGAATCAGAAATAACAAAAGTTGCAAAACATAATAACAAGACTAAAACAAATTTTGGTTTGAGACTAAATATTATTACAGATCAAACTACTCAAAAAAGTAGATTTGGTTTTTCAATCGAAAATAAACAAGCTGAAAAAGCACTCAAGATAGCCAAGATTAATAATGTCTCTATTTCCGGATTACATATTCACTTGGGAACAAATATTCCAAACTGTAAAAAATATCAACAGGCAGCTAAAAAAATTAGTGATTTTATTGTCAAAAACAAACTCACAAAACAAATAAGATATATTGATTTTGGTGGTGGTTTTGTAAGTCATGCCAATCCACCAAACGACAGATTAAACTGGAATATTCCAGATATAGAAGAATATATCCAAGCAATTACAACCACATTGAAACAAGTTTTTCACCGAGAGAAAAAACCAATTTTGTTAGTAGAGCCAGGAAGATATTTGGTTGAAGATGCCATATCTTTATTTTCCAGAATTGAAAATAAAAAAATTGAAAATCAAACACAATTAATTACTACTGACACCAGCATTAATATGCTACCCATAACTCATTATCGAAAACATATTGTGCAAATTGCAAAAGAAAACCTAAATATTAAAACTGGTAAAAAAATTAAAACCATCATTTATGGTGCAACCTGCCAAGAAGATGACATTCTATTTGAGGGTTATCTGCCAAAAATTTCAGAAAGTGATTATCTAATTTGGCACGCAACAGGAGCCTACAATGATTCCATGAACAGTAATTTTATTTTTGATAAACCAAAAACAGTTTTTATTTAAAAAAAAATAAATATGTTAAAAAAAGTAATCAACAAATTAAAAAAAGAAACAAAGAATCTTTTAGAGAAAAAGAAACTGCCTGATTATTTTAAATCAAATCAATTGGCCTGGAATACTGTCGCTCCATTGCATCAAGCTGCCAACCATCAATCTTTATTAAAAGAAGTACAACAACAAAAATATTCTTGTCTTAACCAAAATCAAATAACTGCCTTAAATGAAATTGGAGTTAAAAATAAGAAAGTTTTTCAACCAGCCTGCAATAACGGAATAGAGTTAATATCTATTAAAAAAATGGGTGCCAAAGAATGCGTCGGCTTTGATATCGCGGAAAAATTTATATTGCAAGCTCAAGAACTGGGAAAATCCGCCAATGTTGATTGCCAATTTGTACAAAAAAATTTCTTTGATATTTCAGATAAACTAAAAAATCACTTCGACCTAGTGTTTGTTTCAGTCGGCACTCTCCCTTGGATGCTAGATCTAAATAAGTTCATAAAAAATTCTAATAAGCTTCTCAAAAAAAGTGGCTACATTGTTATTAATGAGATGAACCCTTTGTTACATTGCCTAAACTATGAAAGCACCATAGAAAAAATTAAAATTGATAGATCATATTTTGCTGATCAACTTGATGTTAATAATATTTCCTTAGACTATTACAAACACAGCAAATATAAGGTTCCAACTCAATACTGCAAATACCACACCTTGGCAGAAATAATAAACACTCTAATCAAAAATAAGTTTAAAATAAACTTATATAATGAATATCCAGATGATCCTTCATTGAGTTTCCAAAAATTAACTAGATCAAATAAAAAACTACCGATGAGCTACACTATAATTGCCCAAAAAATATAAAATGAGCCCATTCTCTGCCCAGAACCTACTCAAAAAAATTAATCTATACAATCTAGCTTTGCTATTAATTGGTGTTTTTACTATCTTAAAAATAGCTAATATTACTCAAAGCACTCATTATCATAGCGATGAATACTTTTCAATTTTATTAGTTAATAGCTACAAACCAATCGACTATTTCAAATTTAATACAGACGTGGGAAACCCGCCGTTTTATTATTTAATGCTTGATAACTATTTATCTTTTTTTCCCACAAAAAATGAATTTGTTAGTAGATCATTATCAATAATATTTTTAATTGTTAGTTTGTTTTTTGTTATAAAAATTGCCGACAATATTTTTAAATCAAAATTAAATAAATTAGCCCTATTCACTCTTTTTTCTACCTCAGGAACAGTTATTAATTACTACACTCTAGCAAGGCCATACCCTCTGTATCTAACAATATTCATTATCATTATTTTTCTATTTACCAAAAAAAGAACAAATAAAATAAATTCAATGTTTATCATTATGTTAATTTTGGGCATGTTTACTCATTATGTTTTTTTTGTTATTTCAATTTGCTTTTTAATTTATTTTATCCTACAAAAAAATCTTAAAATGACCCTAGCCATTGGGGCAAGTTTTTTAATTAGCTTTGGATTAAATGCAAAATATGTATATTTGTCGTTATTTGATAAAAACAATCAATATGCTTTTGACCAGTTTCAAGTACAAACAATGAGCTTATTAGAACCAATCCGCGCTGCTTGGTTTAGAGGTTTTGTTTCATACCAAATCATTGCTATTTTATTAATAATATTGTTTTTCTATTTGCTAAAAAATATCAAACATTCAAATATTAACTCTATAAATTATTCAATAATCAACATAACTATTATTAGTTATTTGGCATTTTTTATTCCACCCTTATCAAGAATTTTTCCATCACTTACATATAAATTATCTTTAATTTTTCTATTGCAAATAGTTCTAATAAATTTATTTGATTCATTGCCAAACTTTAAAAGTAAAAAAATAATTGTTGGTCTATATATTGTTTGGTTAATTTTTACCTCTCCTCTAAAAAGGTTTGATGTCTTTCAACCAGAGATAGACGATTTATCTATGAAACTAGATGCCATGAAAGCAAGTCAAGAAGTTCCGTGGGTTATAACTCAAAAATGCTTTGTTAATATGGTTCCATATTTCAAATATTATTTACCCAAAAACCAATTTAAATGTTTGGATAACCAAACCACCTTAGTAACTCCAATCATTCAGCAATAAAACTAATCACATCGAGTTAAAATAGCTAATATATTCTTTTTATATGTGCTAATATTGTGGATATAAAGAAATCAAACAACATCCAAAGGAATAAATGAAGTTTAATCAAAATATAACTGAAATCACTTTTGACGACGTTCTGCTTTTGCCTGGAAAATCAGATTTTTTGGTCGATAATGAAAAAAAAGTTGTTAATATCACTGGCAGAGTAACCAAAGATTTATTCCTCGAACTACCAATAATTTCAGCCCCAATGCCAGGAATCACCACCGCAGCAATGGCAATAGCCCTTGGAAAAGCTGGTGGCATGAGCGTTATCCACCCATTTCAATCAATTAAGAGCCAAGCTGAGCAAATCAGAATAGTTAAAGAAGCAAATGTAAAAGTTGCTGGCAGTATCTCTTTTAATAAAAACACTACTCTAAAAGATGTTGAAATATTATTAAAAGCAGGAGCTGATTTAATTTCAATTGAAACTGGCCATGCTCATAACCAACAAACCATAGAGTTTATTAGTAAAATTAAAAATACTTTCGAAAAAATTAGATTAAGTGCTTCTTTAGTAGTAACTGGAGAAGCCACTGAAGCCCTAATTAAAGCAGGCGCTGACAATATTAGAGTTGGAATTGGTGGTGGCTCACACTGTACCACCAGACTTGTTACTGGAGTTGGAAGACCACAACTTAGTGCCATTGAAGAATGTTATAAAGTAGCTAAAAAATATGACATCCCAATTATTTCTGATACTGGCATTAAGTATTCCGGAGATTTACCAAAAGCTTTTGCTTTTGGAGCCGAAACAGTCATGATTGGTGGACTACTGGCTGGAACAGATGAGTGTCCTGGAGAAATAGTTGAAAAAGAAGGTAAAAAATATAAATATTCTTGGGGCATGTGCACTGATACTGCTTACAAACACAAAACTCCTTTTGAAAAACTGAAACCAGAATACATTTTGCAATTAATTAAAAAAACCATCAAGAAAATTATTGGTAGAGCAGATTCTGATTCATTTAGAGAAAAAGACTTTGAAGAAGGAGTTGAAGCATTAGTTCCTTATCGTGGACCAGTTACCTCTATACTCAATCAACTAAGGGGCGGTCTCATTAGATCTATGTGGTATTTGGGTACAAAAAATATTAAGGAAATTGCCAAAAAAACCAGAGTGGTTATGGTTTCAAATAGCACTCCCCTAGAAAATATTCCTCGAATTTAAAACAAATGCTTAAATCAATTCTTAGAAAAACTAAGAAAATAATCGAAAAAAAACTAATCAAATATATAGTTTGGGATTTTGATGATACTTTGTATGTAAATCTCAAGCTTGGAACCAAACTAAAGAAATGTTATCTAGATTATCTTAATGAAAAGAGTAAAGAAAATATTTCTTTTAGAGAATTTAATCTATTAACAAAAAATGGTTTGAGCTGGAGTGGTTTAGTCGCCAAAAAATTAAAAAAATCTGAAATTAAAATTATCAATGAAGTTGAAAAAAGATTTAATAAAAGCCAATATCTCAAAAAAAACTCATTACTGGTTAAACAATTAGAAAAACTAACCAAATATCGTCACGTCATCTTGACTAATTCTCCAGCTTTTGAAGTAGAACAATGTCTTAAAAAAATTGGTTTTAAAAAGAAAAATAATCTTGATTTTTTTCCTTTTGAAAAAATTATTGATTGTAATTTAAGTAAAAAATTAAAACCTGATTTAACTCCCTTTAAAAAAGTTACTGACTATACAAAAATTCATCCAATAAAACATTTAATGGTTGGCAATTCCTATCACAGTGATTTATTACCTGCAAAAAAAGCAGGTTTTCAAGCCATACTAATAGAAGAAATTCCAGAATATTTAAAAATAAAACTCAAACAATGAAAAAAAAACCTGAAATAATCATTGATACCGACGCTGGTGCAGATGATTTACTAGCAATAACACTTCTTTTTTCAGCCAATAGTTATTTAATTAAAAAAATTATTACTAGCTATGGCAGTTTTTCTCTAAAAGAATCTACTTCTAGAATTAATAAACTACTAAGCCTTATTGGAGCAGAAGATATTGCTGTCATAGAGACTGGTGCACAAAAACCCCTAAAAAGAAGCTTTGAACCCTATCACTTAATTCATGGTGATTTGTGGATTTCTGAAGAGCAAAAACATACAAAATTAAATATAAAAAAACTTGTTGATAATTTATTGCCAAAAACAGATTATTTTTGTCTAGGGCCTTTAACAAATCTAAGCAAGTTATTGGATGAAAAAGATTTTTTAAAAAAAATTAATAACATCTATATTATGGGTGGGGCAATTTCTTACCCTGGTAATGCTACACCATTAGCTGAAGCTAACTTTTTCTGGGATCCAGATGCTGTAGAAAAAGTTTTTAAATTGGCTAGTGAAAAAATTAGATTAATTCCCTTGAACATCACTGAACAAATTCAACTTAATAATAAGGATATTAAATTCTTCAAAGAACAAAAAATTATTTCTGGATTTTTTAAACCATATTTGCACTATTACTTAAAAATTAAAAAATGGTTTTTAGATCCAAAAGATTATTTACAAAAAAAATACTCTGGAGCCTCAATTCATGACGTAGTAGCTGTTATTAGTTTGTTTGATAATAGAATTATCAACTTTAAGCCTATTTTGCTTGCTACTGATTTAATCAAAAAAGAACCAGGATTTATTTATCCAATTTTAAGACAAGAACAGCAATCAAATAAAAAAAATAGTTATAAAATAATGACTGCAGTAAATATTAATCAAAAAGAGTTTTGGGAAACCTTTAATAAGGTATTGGTCTCTAGGTAACAAAGTTTTTAATAAACAAATTTACTTCAGCTATTAAAGTATTTTTTCCATCAAAATCATGAAGTAATTTATCAACTGTCCTATATCTAGATTTGATTTCTCTCTTATGTTGTTCTTCTGTTTTAGCCAAAAACTTTAAAATTGAATTAACTAGCCTTTGTTGATTGGCTAAATAATATTTTAAACCTTCATATAAATAACCAACGTCTTCTGCATCTTTCTTGGGATGATAAAAAGAAGCAGATAAACAACTATCACACTCAAAACCTTCTTTAAACATTTCATTAACATTTATAGTATGAGAAGTAGTTTGTTCTGGTAAAAGAAATATTCTCTTTTTAAAATAAACTGATTCATAAATTCCGTTTTGACCTGGTTGCATAATTAAATAATCGCAATTAGCAATTAAGGACATATGCTCTTTAAACGGCAGGGTTGTTATTATTTCTAAATTGTTAAATTTTTCTTGAATGTGACTTAGACTGGGCGTAACTTTTAAAACAATTCTGTAGTTATTTTTTGAATTTACCTTATTCAAAACATTGCCAATTAAATTTGCGTAATCAACACTAAACTCATATCCAGTATTTGGATTTAACATTCCTCCCAACTGCACATAGATTAATTTTTTAGAATCTTTTTGATAAGTTTTGGGAAGTTTTTTTTCCGGAACCAAAGCACCAAATAATTCAATGCTGTGATTATATTTACTTAAAAAATCTACTCTTTTTTCTACCAATGTTCCAAATCGTTGAATTAGAGATTTGCTTGAGAATAAATGACCAAGAATAAATGGATAGTGTGTGTTTATATCAACTAATTCTGCTAATTTTTTACCAAACAAAGCTGGAGTTTCTTTTTTAAGAGCAATAATTTTTCTATACAAATCAATAACTTTTTTTTCATCATATTGCCAAAACCACAAACAATTATCGATATATAAACTAGGAATTCCTAGTTGCCATGATTTAATAACCAAAATTGGATCAAAACAAGAAATAACTGCTTCCACAGATCTCTCTGCCAAAGCTTTTTCCATATTTTCAGCTAAATCTACCCTGTAACCTTGTTGTTTAAAAAAGTTTTTCTGTTTTTCAGTTCCTAAAAATGAAAAATTCTGTTGTTTTTTGTTATCAACCAAAGATTGAGCCAAAATTGAAGTGGGACCCAAGCCAAAATCATGAGCACTTATTAAAATCTTGTGCTTTGGTTTGAAGAAACGAAAATTCATTTGTGTTTTTTATTAAATCTTTGCAAATCTTTTATAAAATAATAAAAATAACTAGTAATTTTTTCTGGTTTGGTTAAGATTTGTCTTAAGTAATATTTGGGGAAAACAAAAAGATCATGAGCTCTCTGTTTTAATGCCAAAGCAGCTCTAAGTTTTTGATTTTGACGATCAGCCTCAATCAAGCTCTCTGTCCAACCTGGAATACTTTCCCATTTTTGCTGAACATGATTTGAAAGTTTGGCAAATTTTGCCCAAATCTTTTCCGTATCTCTATCTGAATAATCATTATAGAAAAATATTTTTGTCATATCTCTATCACCAGATGATAAATCAAACATTAAAAAGTCATCCCAAACCAGCTTGTCAGTATCAAGTATTCCCATGTCTACAGCCTCTGTCCAAAGTTTAGTCCCAGGATATGGAGTAGTAACAGAATAACCCAGTGATAAAGCATTTTTTTGGTTTGCAAACCACTTTGCAAGTTGATATGTTTCTTCAGTTTCTTCTTTGGTTTCAGTTGGTGCAAAAAGCATAAAACTACCAAAAACAAAGATATTATATTTACCAAATAGTTTTGTTGAGTTTTTTACTTGCTCATTTGTTAATTGACCATCTTTATATCGCTTTAAAAGTCTTGCGCTACCAAACTCAATACCAATAAAAACTGAAATTGCTCCAAATTCTTTAAGAATCTGCACAAACTCCTCATCAATTAGATTGGCTCGAATAAAAAGATGAGAGAAAAACACTTTACCCAGCAGATTTCTTTCTTTTAATTCTCTAATCAAGTCTCTTGCTCTTGGCTTTGATATGGCAAAGGTATCATCCATGATTTGGAAGGATTGAACACCATAATCCTTATATAAGGCCTCGATTTCATCTACCACTTTTTTAGCACTAAAGTATCTCACCCCAGTCCAAACAACTCGGTGGGCACAAAATGCACAATTATAAGGGCAACCTCTGGCTGAATAAATTCTTACAGTTTTAAATACTTGAGGTTTACCATCGACTAAAAATACTTGATTTTGAAAGATCTTTTCAGCGTGCAGCAAACTCCAATCCAATGCGTCTGCTTTTTTTGTATCAATTGCTAAACGAATCTGAGTTTTAACTATTTTTCCCAATTTATTAATAAAAGTTATACCTGGAATTTTCTCTAATTTGGCATCACTAACAGATGTTTTATTTTTCTTAAAAACACTCACCAACTCTGCCAATGTAGCTTCTCCTTCTCCCAAAACACCAATATCAAATGGCTGTTTTAGTTTTTCTGGCAAAGAAGAGATGTGATAGCCACCTATTATTGTTGTAACTGGATATTTTTCTTTAATTTTGTTTGCAATATCTGCTGCAAGTGAGTAAAAAGCTGTAATTACAGAAAAACCAATTAGGTTTGGTTCGAATTTCTCCACAATTTTAACTGGATCCTCAAAATCTAAATCAATAATTCTAATTTGTTTTCTAGATAAAATCTTATTTTTTACCAAATAATCAGCCAAATACAATAAATTAAGAGGAGCCTCATCTAAATAACTACGATCAACTACATTAATTAAACAAAGTCTGAATTCTTTACTATTAATTTTATTAACTGGAAATGATTTCATATTATTGATTAATCTTATTTAACTAACTAATATTTTTACTTTTTTTATAATTTTTAATCACCTCTTTGCCACCATCACCAAGGATTTCACCATTCTCCAACCAAATAATTCTTTCACAGGATTTGGAAATAAAATCAATCAGGTGACTTACTATTACTACCACTTTTCCTTTTTTTAAAAAAGAATCAACTCTTTTAGCGGTTTTAATCTTAAACTCTTCGTCCCCTACAGCAATCATTTCGTCTAAAAGAAAAATATCTGGATCACTATTAATTGCCACAGCAAAACCTAATCTTAATTTCATGCCTTTGGAATAAGTAAAAAGAGGTTCATCTATAAACCTACCGATATCAGCAAAACCAATGATCTCATCCATTTTCGCGTTAATCTCTTTCTTATTCATTCCCAAAACCATGCCATTAATCATAATATTTTCTCTACCAGATAAATCTGGGTGAAAACCAGCTTCTAGATCAATTACAGAAACAACTTTACCAATTACTTTTAGTTCGCCGGATGTTGGTTGTGAAATATCAGAGATAATCTTAAGAATGGTTGTTTTTCCAGATCCATTTGGACCAACTATTCCCACTTTTTGTCCTTTAAAAATATCTAAATTAATTCTATTTAAAGCAACTAGTTTTTCTGGCCTAGATCTACCGATTATCTGCTCTATAAGAGTAGGACGGTGTCCTAGTAGAACATATTCTTTAGTAATGTTTCTTAGTGAGATAACTGGTTTATTCATAATTAAACATAATCACTAAAATTTTTACTATCTTTATAAAAGATATAGAAACCAACTATAAAAAATAAGCTCGCCGACAATAAACTAAACATCCAGATTGGTTCTGGAGCTGAATTTGAAATAAAAAATATATTTCTCATCATAACCACAACCAAACTCAGTGGATTTAAAAATAATACCCATCTAATAAATTCTGGGATTACGTTTTGAGAATAAATAATTGGAGTTAAATAAAATCCTAATGGCAATGAGGCTTGCATAATAAAACTAACATCTCTAAATCTGATATTAAGAGATGAAACTAATAGCCCTAAGCCACTGGTAAAAATAACTAAACAAATTATGGCTAATAATAGAAGAAGGAGATTAATAAAAATAACATGTTGCCAAACGGCTACGAATAAATACAACAATACAAATGAAATTAATAAGTGAAACAAATTAGCAGCAACTATTGATAAAACTAATATTTCTCTAGGAAAATTTGCTTTCTGTAAAAGAAATCTTTGATGAACAAAAACTGGAGTGATCTGGTTTAAGCTTGAAGAAAAGAAATTCCAAATTAATAAACCAACAAATAAAAATAAGAAGTAGTTTTCTGTTTTTACTGGCATGAAAAACTGAAAAACGGCTCCAATAACAAACATTTGTAGTATTGGATTAATAATCATCCAGGCAAAACCCAAGCCAGCATTCTTATATCTAGCCTTTATTTCTTTCTCTGTCATCGTCCATAGAAAATCCAACCAATATTGTTGTTTATCATTTAGTTTAAATAGTTTTGATTCACTAAATACCATATCGAGACTTAATTTTAACAGAATATTGGACAACAAATATGTTATTTATATCACCAATATAATTATGCTAGACTATACTCACTTTTATTATCTCAATATGATCGACCTATGATAAATATCATTGATTCAGCCAATATCACCAATAATAGCCAAGAAGGCTCTAAAGACAATCCTCCTCAAATTAAGCTCCCTGATGCCACTGGTGTTGCTTCAGCTCAATTTCAAAAAAAGTTTTCTGAAAAACCACAGAGAAAAGGCTTATCCAAATATTTAATTGCCGGAATTCTCTTGTTACTTTTGGCCATCGGAGGCGGAGCAAGTCTTTATTTAATGAGTATTAATCAAGACCTTAGACAACAAGCTGATCAAGGAGATTACACTAATCCAACTGATCCACCAGAAGAGCCTACAACTGCCCCGACCACTGCCCCAACTACTGAACCTACTGGCGAACCAACTACCGAACCTACAACTGAACCCACTGGTGAACCAACTACCGAACCTACGGGCGAACCAACGGATGGGCCAACTGGTGAACCTACCACTGAACCCACTGGTGAACCTACAACTGAACCAACCACAGATCCTGGAAACGGTGGTGGTGGAAGTAGCAGTTCTTCAAGTTCATCATCAAGTAGTACGGCTGTTGTAAATATCAATAATGGAAGCACCACAATAAGAGTTCAACCAACTCTGCCTCCTCAATTGCCACAAACTGGACCAGAAGATTGGCTAAAATATTTACAAGTAGGCTTGGGAGCCTTAGGAGTTGGAGCCTTATTCCTACTCTTCTTATAAAACAATTAGAAATAAATTTAAAAGCCTAGCCAAAAGCTAGGCTTTTTTAATATTTTAACAATTAAAACCAAACTTTCACCGAAAAAACAAATAATCTCTCATTGACCAGCAAATAACAAAGGCTGTATTCTAGATAGTGACTAGATTAACTAGTTACAGTTCTATGGATTTTAATCAACCAAATATTAGCAAAATCCAAGATAGACCAGAAGAAAATAAAAGTGACTCTGGTTTAATTTTTCGTCCAAAAAAACCAAACAACTCAAAGATATTTTTTGGTCTAATCTCCCTCTTCGTTTTGGCAGTTGGAGGTCTAGTTGGAACATACCTAATTGGCATTAATCAAGACCTTAGACAACAAGCCGACTCTGGCACTTATGTTAATGGCCAATGTGAGCCAAATTACTGGTCAGTTAATGGCCAATGCGTTTTGGAAAACTGTGATGACTATGATAATGACGGAATTATTGTTTGTGGTGTTGGTCATGGAATTTGTACTGAAGATAGTCTTGGTGGAGATTGGTGTGACAATCCAAACACCACCGATCATGTTGAAACATGCGGAGAAACAGGACAAATTCGCTGCCAATGTGGACCGGGAAGTGACCAAGGATATTGGGTAATTGGCTCTGGAACAGGTAGTTGTGACGATCTCTGTGAAGACGCCAATGTTATTTGTACTGACTGTCCACCAGAAGAGCCTCCAGAAATTACCAATCCTCCAGAAGAACCAACTGCAACTCCTCCTATTACTATATATACTCCTACACCAACTCCTACTGTTAATCCTAGTATAACTATAACCCCTACCCCAACCACTCCTCCAGGCGTAACTCTGACTCCCACACCTACAACTCCAATTGGACCACAATGTCGCAATATTGAGATGTACAACACAACAGGAGGAACAAGTACAATAATGGAAGAAAATGACGACGCTGCTTTAGTGCCTAATCAAAGCTCTGTTAGATTCGTCTGTAGTAATTTTCAAGAGAATAATTTACCAACTGGTTACTTCTATGCCTTTAGAATCTTTGAGCCTTGCGGTAGTGAAAACCATGAGACTCCTCTAGAGTTTGTAAATGCAGAAGGAGAAAATGGCATTAGTTACAACATTGAACTCAGTGGAGACTATATGGCCCAATGCTCAGTTTGTACTGTTGATGATGCAGGAGATACTGTTTGTGACTGGGAAAGCTTAACACCACAAGAATGTGGAAACTAAAAAATGACTGACTGGAATAAAAAACCACTAGCTGAAATGCCAGAAACTGCAAAGAAAGAATCTTCTAGCGTGCCTCAGTTTTCTCAATCACCTATAAAAAAGAGTGATCCAAAGAAAACAATTTTTGCTATTTTAGGCCTAGTCTCATTCTTTATTCTCGGTGTTGCTGGTGTATTAATCTCTCAAAAACAATATTTAGACAAAAATGTTACTGCTCCCAATGCCCCAGGATCTCAACCAGCTGCTTATATAAACAAAGCTAGTTGTCATCTAACCTTTACAGTCGGAACACCAACAACAGTAGTCAAAACTGCTTGTGGATTTAGTCCTTGTGAAACTGATAACGACTGTATTGATGGTTTAAGCTGTGTTACTAGCTCTGGCGACTCTATCGGAGAAGGTGCAAAATACTGTTCTCAACCTGAATTTGAAGATGCCTGTATTCTTAATCCAGGAGTAGATGCTTGTTGTACCGAGCCAACTCCAGTGCCAGGAGAATGTGCTGCCGAATGTGTAAGCGATACTGACTGTGACACTGGTTTAACTTGTGTTGGACCGGAAGATGGGGCTAAGTTCTGTTCAGAGCCAGAATTTGAAGATGCCTGTATCAACAACCCAAGCTCTGAATCTTGTTGTACCGAGCCAACTCCAACCATAACTGGCAATCCAACTGCAACCCCGAATCCAACTACAACTCCTAACCCAACTAATCCTCCAGGCGGTGGAAGCTCATCTAGCTCAAGTTCTTCATCTAGTTCATCAGTTGTTGTAAATGTTGATAACAGCACTACTACAAACACCACTACTCAAAACACTACAACAAAACCTGGAACTACCACAAAAACCACTACTCCAAAAACCACCACCAAAGGTGCTCAACCAGAATATCCAGAAGAACTTCCAAAAACTGGACCAGAAGAATGGCTACAATATCTCCAAGTTGGCCTAGGCGCACTAGGAGTTGGAGCCTTATTACTGCTCTTCTTATAAACAAACTATTCTCTAGAAATTGATTAAAACCAGGTTATAATAAGAAATCTTATTGAAAGTATTTAATAGGAAAATGCGTGCGTAGCTCAATCGGCAGAGCTCCAAGCTTATACCTTGGTGGTTCTAGGTTCAAGTCCTAGCGCACGCACCCAAAGTAATTTAAAAGACTATAATTTAAAACGAATAAATATGAAAAAAATAATTAAAAAACTCTCAAATCCCTTGATTAACTTATGGAAAACTAAAAAATGGTTAGTTATAGGTATTGTTATTTTATTACTAATAGCTGGAAATAATTTCTATAAACAAGCAAAAAATAAAACAGTTTTATCCTTTGTTCATCCTAGTATTCAAACTATTACAAAAACCCTAGACGTATCTGGAATCATTGATGCTAAAGAAAAAGCCAACCTACATTTTGCAGCTGGTGGAAAATTAATTTATTTGGGAGCAAAAGAAGGCAGTTGGGTAAAAAAGTGGCAAAACATCGCCACTATTGACCAACGAGCTGCTGTTAAAACCCAAGAAAAATCCCTCAATAACTATGCAAAAGAAAGATTGGATTGGGACCAACGCCAAAGCGACATTGGAGATGGAACCACGGTAGATGAAGAATTAAAAAGAACCATTGATAAAGAACAATATGACCTCAATAATTCAGTATTAGATGTCGAGCTTTCTGCCATATCAACTACCAACAACACAATGTCTGCTCCATTTGAAGGCATTTTAGTAAGCAGCCCAACAACTGTTACTGGAATTCAACTATCAGCCACAGATTCTTTTTTACTTGTAAATCCAAAAACATTAACCTTTAAAGCTTTAGTAGATGAATCTGACATTGCCTTAATTGCTCAAAACCAAACAGCAACATTAGAATTTGATGCTTATCCAAATGAAAAGCTACAAAGTTTTGTAAACTATATCTCATTCCAAAGCGTTCCATCCTCAAGTGGAACTGCTTTTATTGTTGAATTACCAGTAGAAGCTAGTGATTTAAATAAGTTTCGCTTGGGCATGAACGGTGACGCCAAAATTGAACTAGAAACAAAACAAAATGTTTTAACTATTCCAGTGGTTGCTGTTAAAGAACGAGATGGTAAAGCATATGTTGAAATTAAAACTGGTAAAAATACTGCTGAAGAAAAAGAAATCTCAGTTGGCCTAGAAACAGATGACTACATTGAAGTCATTGGTGGCCTAACTGAAAATGATGAAATAGTGGTACCAGAATAACCAGTCTAAAAAAATATGCCACGTAAAAATGCCAACATCGTGCTCGAGCTTCAAGATGTAACCAAGGAATATTTAATTGGTTCTCAAAAAATTCATGCTTTGAACGGGATTTCTCTCAAAGTCAGAGAAGGAGATTTTTTATCTGTCATGGGACCGTCTGGATCTGGAAAGTCAACATTTTTACAGGTAGCTAGTATCCTGGCCACAGTTAGTTCTGGAAAAATACTAATTAATGGCAAAGACACCTCAAAATATGACGAAGTAGCCCGTGCTCACTTAAGAAACAAAGAAATTGGCTTTATTTTTCAAAACTTCAACCTGCTCCCCAAAACCTCAGCCTTAGAAAATGTTGCTTTACCATTGGTATATGCCGGCATAGATGAAGCTACTAGGTTGGAAATGGCAAAAGATATGTTGGAAAAAGTTGGACTTGGAGATAGGCTGCATAACACCCCAGCTCAGTTATCTGGAGGCCAACAACAAAGAGTGGCCGTGGCCAGAGCTTTAATCAACAACCCCGCTATTATTTTTGCTGATGAGCCAACTGGAAATTTAGATTCAAAATCTGGCAAGGAAGTTGAAAAAATCCTTGGAAAATTAAGCAAAGAAGGCAAAACCATTATTATGGTTACCCACGAACCAACTATTGCAAAAATAGCCACCTCGCACATCGAGATTCACGATGGAAAGATCAAACATGAATCTTAAAAGCACCTTTCTTGTCGCTATCAAAGCCATCATGGTCAATAAAGGCCGATCTTTTTTAACTATGCTTGGCGTCATCATTGGAGTTTCATCCGTAGTTCTTCTAACCTCAATTGGCACTGGTTTACAAGCCTATGTAACACAACAATTTGAAGAGCTAGGCTCCAACAATGTAATTGTCTTTCCTGGAGATATCTTTGGCGAAGGAGGTGGATTTAGTCGAGAATCACAATCAAATGCTCTATTAAATAACAAACTAAAACTTAGTGATGTAAATGATATTGAAAAACTTCGTGAATACGTGGAGTTTGCTCTACCAATGAACACAAGATCTGATAAAGCCTCATATAGGGATGAAACAAAAACTATTACCGTGATAGGCACACACTATCAATATGATAAGTTCATCACTGGCATAGAGAAAGGCCGTTTTTTCAATAAAACAGAAGACCAAAGCGCAGAAAGAGTTGTTGTCTTAGGCTGGGAAATAGCCGATAAACTTTTTGGCAAAATAGATCCAATCGGGAAAAAAATTAAGCTCGGAACTCAAACCTTCAAAGTCGTTGGTGTTGCTGAAAAACAAGGCGGTGGTTTTGGAGGACCTTCTTTTGACACTTATGTCTATATGCCTTTGGAAACTAATTTTAGAATCTATGATACAAACCAAATTGTTGAAATCATGGTTAGAGTTAGAAACAAAGATCAAATGCCAGAAGCAATTAAGGCTATTGAACAAACAATGGGTAAAAGACTCAAAGATGATGAATTCAGTGTTTTTGATCAAACAGAAATCTTAAATACCATTAATAGTATTTTGGGAGTTTTAACTGCTGGACTTGGTGGTATCGCTGCAATTTCCTTAGTAGTTGGAGGTATTGGCATTATGAATATTATGTTGGTCTCAGTCACAGAAAGAACTAGAGAAATTGGACTTAGAAAAGCTCTAGGAGCTACTCCAAAACAAATATTGTTTCAATTTTTAATTGAATCTGCTCTGCTATCAATTCTTGGAGGCTTAATTGGACTTTTAATAGCTTATCTCGGATCGCTAGCCCTACAAGCAGTTTTCCCTGCAAAAGTTACTATGGGAGCAATTATGCTGGCTTTTAGTGTTTCGGCACTAGTTGGTGTAATCTTTGGGGTTGCTCCTGCAAGAAAAGCAGCTAATCTCTCCCCAATCGAGGCTTTGCGCTACGAATAAAACTTATCTATACTGATCATAGTGAAAAAAAGAATCTTCATTATAATTTTGATTTTATTGTTGGTTGGAATTGGCTATGTTTATGCTTCCGATCAGGGATGGTTGCCCAAAAATGCTCCAAAACTACCAATAAAAAACCTCCCAAAAATATCTACTGATTCCGCATCATTAAACACAATCCAAAAAAATGCTGGTTCAGGATTATCCACTCTCTCTGAAAGAGCTCAAGAACTTGGAGAAAATGCAAAAAATGCTCTACAAACTGGAATTCAAGTTGATAGCGAGCAGCCAGTTCACGAAAGAGTTATTGAATATGGACAGTATGTTTACTGTAAACAAGTAGTTGAAGAATTTGAAAAAAACATAATTTCTCCAACTCCAACACCTTAATAAATCTTAGTGCCAACCCAATTTTCACCCGCTATTAATTTATATAAATTATTATCTTTTCCAGCAATTACATAAGAAATAACTTGGTGTTTTTTAGCTAAATCCAAAGATTCTTCAATTTTTAATTCCATTCCCCCAGTAACATCCACTCCTCTGGTTTTAGTTAAAAACTTTTTTAACTCAGGCCAATTCTGTTGCTCTATATTTTCAATTATTTGTCCATCATCATCCAAAAAACCAGCTACCTCTGTTAGGTGAATAACTTTATCAATAAGATATCCAGTTTCAATAAATTTGGAAGCTAAATAATTCAAAATTATATCCGTTGACCAAATAGTGCAGCCTACTTTTGAATCCACCAAAACATCTCCATAAGTAATAGGAAAAAGCCCCTGATTTAATTGTTCTTCTAAAAGAGCAAAAAAATTACTTTTTTCATTGCGATTATCCGTAATTACAGTATTACTAACAGCAAAAGTTACCGCTGGAATTTCCTGACTTAAAAACTCCTCGACTACTAAACGATTCAGCTGAGCAGCCTTATCTTGAACAATAGCCATTCCCAATCGACTATTTTCATTAATAAAACCACTCATAGTTTCATATTTTTTTGCTGGAACATGGGCAAAGCTTCCTTGGCCATGACCAATTATTAGTTGAATCCCTGGAAAATCATTCCTAATTTTTTTAATCTGACTAATTAAATCTTTTAAAACCTCTTTCTTAACCGAAGCATCTATCTCTTTGTTGGTTATTAAAGAACCGCCAAGCTTGACTAATATCAATGGAGTTTTTTTGTTAAATGACATATTTTTATTCTTTACGCTTATTTCCTAATTGATAAACTTTTTTTAAAGCTAATCTATTGGCAGGGCGAATTTTACCAATATTTTCCTGATAAAAATGTTCCAAGCCATCATCTGGAACCAAAACTACCGGAACCTTTTGTTGTAAATCTCCGATTTGATTATCACGCAAAATTACTTGAGTTATCACCCATAATAAAAAATGAACTTCCTTATCATTTCTAATCTGTTCTACTCTTCCAACTGGAAAAACATTTAATTGTGAAATATCTAAATTTGCAGATAAATCTATTCCGTATTCCTCAACTCCTTCCCTAATCAATTCATCTCTTAATAACCTAGCCTTATTTAATCTATCTAGCGCAAATAAATTAATGGATTTTTCTACCGCACCACTTACAAAACCAAGCATTCCTTGTTGTAATAAAGTCCAATCTGTTTCTAATTTACCAATTCTCTCTCGCTTTGGAAATTTTTCCAACAACGGATCATTGGTAAAATCTTCATCTGGAAGAGGCAGTAATACCACTCCATTTTCATATCTTAATATGCCAGTAACACCTTGTCTTAATTTAGTTATTTCCACAACTCCTTTTATTAGCGAACAACCATATATATGTAGTCGCAAAAAAGTGAAAAATCACGCAGAAAAACAAAAATTAATATGATAATTTATCTTTAACCAAAGATCTGGCCAGAGGAACAACTGTCAAAATAGTTAGCAAACCCAAGAAAGTGTACATCAATCTCGTTGTCCCAAAAGCAATGATTGGACCAGAAGCAAAAGTTAAAATTGTAAAAAAGACACCAATAATCATGCTTAGGGTAGAAATTGCTGTAGCTCTATATTTGGAAGAAAAATGTTCATTAGTCATTCTACCCAAAATGATCCATCTGGCTGTAGATGCCACCATAGAACCAGCCACAAATGGTGTGGCCCACCATCCTTGTAAAAATAATCCTGGTAATAAAGAGATAATCATAATAATGGGGAAAAATAAGATTGAATTTCTCTCAGAAAACACTTTTTTATTCTTCAACAACTTAGTTAATAACAATATATTTACTAATCTCAAAGCACCAATAATAAATCCACGAATATCATCAGAAAAACCAAGATCAACCATTAAAGAATTATTAAAATAAAGAGCACATGTCCAAGTAATGCTTCCCACAGCAATATAAAACCAAGAAAGTTTTTTTAAGAAAGAATTTTTAAATGCTTCTTTGGCGCCTTGTTTCATCTGAAAAATATAATTTTTTAAGGTAAAAACTTCAGAATCAACATCTGGTTCTATTAATTGAAAAGCAATAATACCACCCAAAAGAAAAAAACTTCCTTCAACTATGAATGGAGCATAAATATTCCATTTATATAACAAACCACCCAAAGCTGTACTAATTACCAAACCTATTTGGTAATTAAAACTTTGTCTTGCCTGAACATGGGCGTATTCACTATCTCGACCATCTTGTTTGAGAGAATCATAAATCATGGCATCAGTGGAGCCAGATAGAAATGAATCAGCCAGACCAATTAACCCAGCTAGATACAAATAGTGCCAAAAATTAGAAGCTAATGGAAACAGCAATGAGCTAGCTGAAAATAATAAAAAGCCAACAATAATTGAAACTTTTTTACCTAGAATATCTGCAAAAGCACCAGTTGGTAATTCGGAAATAATCTGAACAATATATTGAAAACCAACTAAAAAAGAAATTTGTTCAATTGAAATAACTCGACGATAAAACACAATCCAAATAGGAATGGAAAAAATTAAAGAATGACAAAACTGCATTAAGATAAATACAGCGATATTGTTGTCAGAAATAGTATTTTTGCGTAAAAACCCAAACATAAAAACAAAAAAGGCAACCAAAAATGTTTGATGCCAATCATTTATTATAACTTCTACTCAAGAAAAGTGGAAAGATCGGTAATTTATAACCTAGCTCTTACCTGAATCTCAGCTTCCACCACTTCTCTATCCTTACCGTATTTGAGTCTAGAAAGTTGTTTCACCATTTCCGCAAGCTTTGGATTCATACGAGCCTTAACAGCATCCATATCTTTTTCTAAAGACATACTGAAGGCTGGAACAGGCTCATTATTAACAATAGTTTTAATATATACATGGAATTTCTCAACATTTGTTAAGTCATTTTCAGTGAATGTTGGAGTAAATTCATGTTGCAAGAAATTTGCATCTGTCACGCCAACACGGAAAGAAACTATAGTTCCAACGTTACCAAAAACAGCATTCTTAACTTCTTCATCTATCTGACCAATAAACTGATTAGCAACAATCAAATTCAACTTATATTTACGGGCCTCAGAAAGAATGGTAGCAAAATCCTCAGTAGCATAGTTTTGAAACTCATCTACATATAAGAAAAAGTCAGTACGTTGATCCATAGGAATATCCTGGCGACTCATGGCAGCAGTTAAAACCTTAGGCACTAAAATCAAACCCAAAAACTTAGCATCTTCTTCTCCCAAAATACCTTTGGATAAGTTACATAAGATAATTTTCTTTTCATCCATTGCTTTGCGGAAATTAAAAGCACTATAAGGCTGACCGATAATATTACGCATTGTCTTATTCGTAACAAATCTACCAAACTTAGAAACAATGTAATCTAAAACTTCTGATTTATGAAAGTCACTTGTTTGAGCCATTTGATCAGTCCAGTAGCGTTTGACCACTGGGTCTTTAACAAAGGGCAAAAGTTCTTCAACAAACTTTTGATCAGTTAAAGCACGCACTAATTCGATAAAAGTAGTTCCTTCACGGGACATAATCGTTAACATAGCATTACGAATTGCATGTTCAAAACGGGGACCAATAATACCAGTACGATGTGGATCATAAAGCTTATACATCAAGCCAATAACAGAACTAACCACAAAATGGCGCTGCTCTTCGCTATCAGCTTCCATCATGTTTAAGCCCATAGGTCTAGTTAAATCTGAAGGATTAAAATAAATAATATCTTCTGCTCTCTCTGGTGGAACTAGCTGTAAAATATCTTCCACAAACTCGCCATGAGGATCAATGGCGCAAACTCCTTGGCCATTTTCAATATCCTGCATAATCATTTCTTTTAGAAACTCGGATTTACCAGTACCAGTCTTACCAATGATATACATATGGCGCTGACGATCTTTAAGATTCATATAGACATTGCGAATATCACCGCGGTAGATAGATTTACCCAAAAACAATCCTTTGGTAGGAATTAAATTTGGAGCCGGAGCGTTTTTGGCTGTTAACCATTTAATATGATGAGTTTCAACTGTTTTATTTGGGAAATGGAATATTGTTGCCAATTCCTCAGTGTTCAAAATACAGGTACCAAAATTAAATAAGGGCATATATCGATAAATAAAATCAATCATGAAAAGATGTTTAATAAAAAACCAAGGTTTTTTAAACTCATTGTAGGCAGAAGAAAACTGAGCAAATGCTCCAGTTAGATTACTCAAATGAGAATCAGCATCAACATCCTTTGGCGAAGAAACAACCATTCTAATTGAAACGCGGAAACCTGGTTTCTCAACCTTGGTTGTGATTGCTTCCATTTCTTTTGGATCATGACCGTAGGTAGCTTTTTGAGGATCAGCCTCTCTCTTTTTCTCGTTTTTAATGTAATTTCTACCTTTTTTCTGCCAACCATTACCTTCTGGATAAATTAAGATTTGTAAAATAGCTCCATCACCATCCCCCATCTTAGAGAAACCAGAAGTAATTAAAGAAAGACCATCTGTTGGCAAATCTTTGTAGGTTTTAATTGGCAAATAGTTGGCTTGTTTAAATTTCAAAGAAGTAAAGGCAACTCGACCTTTTTCATTAAAAATATTTACCTCATCCTGTTCCTTAATATCTGCAAATGGATAAGCTCCATGAATTTGTTTCTCAACCAAATCTCTAATCCTTTTTGTACAACTAACATAAAAAGAGATTTCTTCCTTTAAGCCAACAATTTCAAAACTAATTAATTCTTCTGGCTGTAAAAATGAAAATAGACCATATTTTTTTAATGAGTGTAATCCAGCAAACATCTGTTCTGCTGCATCGATTTTAATTTCATTGTCCTTTGGAAGACGAACCAAGAGGGTGACAAAGTCTAGAGAATAGTCTTCTCGCTTTCTATGCTTAAACCACTGGAAAAATGTATATCCCAAAAAGGATAGGGCAATTAATAGAATAATTACTAGAAAAAAATTCATGAAAAACAACGAGGCTTGAGTAATAAAGTTGGCTGAACCAAAGGTCACTTCTTTTCCTCCTCAAATCGATAAACTACTTTACCAGAAAAAATCTTCATTACTTTGTGGCTCCATTCTACTAGCCAGCGAATGCTAAAACGAGGGTTCTTATGAGCTCCCTGCTTTTCTATTTCTGGTGTAATTGGCAAAACAACCACTGGTTGAGACGGATATTGATGATCATTTGGTTGAGTTTGTGAACCATCAGCAATCACAATTTCCTGGGGGGCTGTTTCTTGGTGTTGTTCAACTTTTTGTAAATAGCTCTCAACTTCTGGGGGAATTTCTGGACTTGGCTCAACCTCAACTTGTTGAGCTCCCCTTGCTGCATCGATAGCTATTTGCTCAAGAGAAACATTTTTTGTAGCTTCTTTACCACCAATTGATGAAACAGATTTTGGATTCAAAGTATCAGTAGCGTCCCTAATCACTTGGGGCATTACCTGAGAAATTAAGCCCGTTTGATCTTCAGTTGAGTTTTCTTGAACAATTGGATCTTTAGGCAAAGATTGTTTATCAACCAAACCAACCAAAGCATCCAGAGCAGAATCTCCACTGTCTTCTAAATTTAGATCATCACGATGAGTTTCTACCGAAGCAATCGCTTGATCCAAAACATCCAAATCAACGGCCTGATCTATTGGAGTTGTTGGTATTAAAACTTGATCTTGAACAACATTTGAGTTGACTACTTGAGGGGTTGTGGCACTATTTGCAGCTGACCCCTGCATTCCCCTTCTCAACAAACTCCCAATCGTAGATTGTTGATTAGCAACAAAACGACCGGCCATTCCCGTTGATGTTTGGGCAGGGTTATCAGACACCCTTCTATAATACTTGTTTTCTCAAGCAGAAGAAAGAGTCTTTAAGGTAACAAAATATCTTTGTTTGTTGGAATTTCTAAAACCATATCCACCATGCCTGGAGAATAATAAACTTTCATAGTCTCTTGACTGTTTAAATCATTTGGTGGCAACATATTTTTTTCCACTCCAACAATTTGTTCATTTGCAATCCAATATAAATCGATTGGAAACAGCATATCTTTCATCCAAAAACTAGTTGTCACTGGTGATGGAAAAACAAACAACATACCATCAACATTAAGATTTTCTCTACCACCAAGACCACGACTGATGCTATCTGCTTTGTTCACAACTTCAACCTTAATTGTTTTACCCGCTATTTGATATTTAATAACTGAGTGATCTGGCAAATTTATTAAGGAAGTATTATTCCTTTTAATCAATAAAAACAACCAAACTAATAAGCTAGTAATGATTAATAACAAGAAAAAATTTTTAATAGTTATTTTTTTCTTCATCTTTATGCAATCCAATATATAACAAAACTGGTAAGAAAATTAAAATTGTTAATTGGTTAAAACCCAAACCAAACCAAATAGAACCCCTATCTATCCTCATAAAATCTAAACAAAACCTTCCTAACCCATAAAAAAACAAATAAAATGAGAAAAACTTTCCTGAACCAAATTTGGCTTTTTTATTTTTAAGTAAAACATTGAGTACTAACAAACAAACTAACACCCAAATTATTTCGTAAAAAAACAAGGGATGAAAATAACCATTTTCTTGATAAAAATAAGGCCTATTTTCAGGTTTAATATAAATTGCCCAAGGCAAGTTTGTTGGCAAACCATATAACTCTTGATTTACCCAATTTGCAAATCTACCAACAGCTTGAGCCAATGGTAAACTAAAAGCAAAAGAATCTAAATAAATACCAAGATATTTTTGTTTTTTTGTTAAATAAAGCACTATTGGCAACACTATAATTCCGCCCAAAATTGCGCCAATAATACTCATTCCACCAGACCAAATAAATAAAATATCTAATAAATTATTACTATATAAACCCCAATCAGTTAGCACGTGCCAAAGTCTTGCTCCAAACAATGCTCCTAATCCTATCCAAATAACTGTTTTACCAAAAAAAACATCGTCTATTCCAGCCGAAACAGCTTTCTTTTCAGCAACCAAATAACCAATGATTGCTGCCAAGCCAACAATTAAACCATACCAATGAAATTGCATATTTTAGAGAATAACAAAAAAATTTAAGAAAATAAAAAATAAAACACTACAAACCAACATCGTTTTCAAACTCTTTTGAGTTGGCTCAATTTTTACCCCTTGTAAAAACCTGTCAAAAAACAACAAAGGTTCTTTTAATTTTAAATACATTTCAGTAATCAAATAAAGCATCATGCCAGAAATTATTCCTATCGCTAAAAAACTACCAGATGAAGTAAAAACAAAAATTGAAGTTGGAATTAAGGTGAGAAAATACAACACAGAATGAGTAACATAAAAAGTTTTAGAAGTTTTATCTTCTTTGTCTTGATACCAATGATAAAGATATTTTTCATCGGCTGGAATTAAACTAAGACCTATGGCCAAACCAAGGAATAAAAGCACAAAACCTGAAATGCCATTGGTATAAAAATAGGCAAATGCTCCATAAATCACCACCATCAATAAATGAATAGTGTGATCCTTCACCAATTCTTGACCTAAATTAAGAATTTTTTTAGAATCTTTTTTGGCTGGAGAAATTGGTTGAGTTATTTCCATAAATTATTTAATTTCTTCAGGTAATTTTAGATCTAAAATCTTAGCAACACTAGCTTCAACCTTAGCGCTAAACTCTGGTTCTTCCTGATATTTCATTGATAAATAATTAACAACTTGTTTAATTTCTTCCTGGCTTACTTTTTCACCAAAAACAACAACATGGTTACCAGCCTTAATAGCTAGATATGCTATTTCACCTAAGGTTTTTTCTTCACCATCTTCTGTAATTTGAGCAGAAGCCATTTCTAAAGCATCTGTAAACAATAAAACATCTGGAAAATGAACTGGAAATGGATTTAAACAAACCTCACTCAAACTGCAGGGAAGATTATCTGTTTTGCCAGCCACTATGACATGAGAACTCATTACTCCAATGTTTGGAAAGTCGGCCAATATTCTTTGAAATGGAGCTGTGTCTTGAGCTTCAATTGCTAATTCAGTTTTATAAAAATGCATGTCTTTGGTGGCAGAACCAATTCCTGGATAGTGCTTGATTACTGACAAAATACCTTGAGATCCAAAAGTTTTAATATAATCCTCTGCTGTAATTAAAGAATTTATTTGATTCTCACATGCTCTAGTTTTTAAAAATGAACCATCTCTTGGAACATCGACTATTGGGGCAAAAACAACATTAACTCCAGCCGACCTTAATTCTCTAGCAGAAGTTTCAAAAACATTTATCCTCAATCCCTCTGATTTTTCACACATGCTTTCCCACGATTCTAATTTTGTAAAACCTTTTCCAGTTAAACGCTGAACTGTTCCACCCTCATGGTCTACAGCAATTAGTGGCACATAGCCTCCCAAAGAAACTGGAAGGGAATTAGTAAAATTTCTTGTTGTTTCTAATGAAATATTTTTACCAAAAATAGTAATAAATCCAGGATTTACTTGACTAATAAACTTAGTTTCAGTGCTAGCCTCAGAGTCATTATCTAAAGAAATTGGAATACTTATTAGTTGCCAGATTTTTTCTTCAACTGAAAGATTATTTATGGTTTTTTGCAAATTACTAATAGTTGGTTCTGGAGTAATATTGGATAAAATGGCTTCAGCAGCCTTTTGTGCTTCAAATTTTTTCAAGAACGGACGATAAAAATAATTGTAACCACTCAGAAGAGTTAAAATAAAAAGAATTAAAATAATTGTTTTAGTAGAATTACTTTTCATGATCCTTCTTTTCTTCTTTTATTTGCTTTACTTTCCACATAAATAATCTTGCTTTATTCTTTGCATTTGCATCGCTAACAAAAGAAAGAGCTTGTTCCAAAATTCCCCTATTTTCCCTCTTTGCCAACCTCATATATAAGCTAGTTCTAGCCAAATCATCAAGCTCAACAGCCATCCTATAACCAAAATCCTGAAACTCTTGAGTTATGTAACCACCCTTGTCTTTAATTTTAAACTTATCAAATAAAGTTCCAACTGATTGAAAGCCGACTTTTCTATCAACAACAGTTTCTTTTTTTGGCACATCTTTTGGAGAAAGCTGAGAAAACAAATCATCGGTCATACAGCTTTATTCTACCAGGTTAATCTTCATGTTTTCTGCTGATCAATAAACTCATTAAAGTACCGATGGCAGCAATTACAAACATACCTTGCCATTCCAAATTGGTAAATAAAAATACTCCAGCAAATATCGCCCAAAATATTAAAGATCCAAAACTAGCAATCATTTCTCTATAAGTGAAATATGAAAAAGCTTCTCTTCCCTTACCACGATTCATCAAAATTCTATCGAAAAACAACCAATGAAAATTCCCAGTAATTTTATCTGCTGCATCAATTGCTGCTATTGACCAAAAATTAAAAATACTAGACCTAATTATCCAAAGAAAAGAAAGAATTCCACCAGAAATAATAAATGGTCTCTTCTTAATTTCATGATCTAACTGGATTCCAATAAACAAACTCATAATCATTGATGCCAAAAAAGACAAACTATAAACAATTCCAACTTTTTCTGTATTACCCAAAATTAAAAACACATAAAGTGGCCAAATATACAAAGCATAGTCATAAATAGACTTGCCTATAATCGAAACTCCTAATTTAAAAAAATGACCATCGCCCATCCAAAAAGCCAACTCTTTAAAAGAAATTGAGTCTTTTTCTTGAGGAAAATCAATAAAAAATGAAAGTAATGAACCAAAAGCCACCATTGCAACACCAATAGAAAATACTATTTCATAACCAAAGACATAAATTATAAAACCACTCAACGCTGGAGCCACCAACCAAGTCATATTTAATAAAACTTGCAAGAAACCCAAATCTTTACCCATTCTAGATCTTCTCGCTCCCTTGGAAAGCAGGGTGTTAAAACCACCCCACATTAAACCAGTGGCAACTCCATCGGCTGGTAAAGCAAGCCACAACCACTGGGGATCTGCTGCTGAAAACCTTAAAGCAATTAATTCAACAGCATAGGCTAAAAAAGACAACATAAATGCTGCTGAAAAACCATATTTTTTCATAAATTTTCCAGCAGGAATCAAGAAAAAAAATGTTACCAACTTAGCACTAGCCATAAAAACAGATAACAAAACAATTCCACTTTGAAAAGGAGTTAGCCCCCATCCTGATAAAAAACCATTTTCTTGACCAAGTTGAAAAAGAAAAACCGGGAGAAAAAATAAAGCAAATTTGTTTGCTAATTCACGAACAACTCTAATACCAAACAACAACTTCATGTTTTTGGAACCATCAATAGAAACACGCGGAAAATTAAATAGATGGGAGTGATTAAAGTTGATGCTGGGCATGGCTACCTTGTATATGGTAGCAATTTTTGCACTATTTGCGTAACCAAATCTTGCAAAGTCTTTTCTTCCTCAGGCTTAAAAGAGGCTAAAATATAATCTGCTCCTGGTATTGATCGATCTCCAGCTCTGTTATCCACTCCAACTCTAATATGCAAAAAATCCTGATTTCCTAGATGTTGATAAATGGAAAGCAGTCCATTGTGAACCTTGGGCCCAGTTCCTTGCTGAATTTTTACAGCTCCAAACTCTAAATCCAAATCATCGTGAACTACAACCAAATCTTTTGCAGAATCAATATTAAAATAATCGCAAGCAGCTCTTACTGATCTACCAGAATCATTCATAAAGGTTTGTGGTTTTAATATCAAAATATCTTGAGATTTGGCAACATGGCCAAAAAGTTTTGGAGAAGTATTAAAACTTAAACCCAACTGATCAGCTAAAACTTCTACTATTCTAAATCCAATATTATGTCTGGTTTTAATATATTTTTCACCAGGATTTCCTAACCCAACAATAAGTTTCATACCATCAATTGTAGCAATCTGTTTTACAATGTACGAACTAAAATAATAAAAAGGCTAATTACACTAAAAATATGTTAAGAAAACCATTTTTTTCTATTGTCACTCCCACACTCAATGAAGAAAAATACTTTCCTCTGCTCTTAGAAGATCTTTCAAAACAAACTTTTACCGATTTTGAAGTAATTCACATAGATGCCAATTCAGAGGATTTAACCATTAAAAAAGCTCAGGTTTGGAGAAGAAAAATTAATCTAAAAACTGAAAAAGTTAAAATTCGTAATGTTGCTTTTCAACGTAATTTAGGAGCCAAAAAAGCTAGAGGCCAATGGGTAATCTTTATGGATGCTGACAATAGATTGCCAACGTATTTTTTACAAGGATTACGTTACAGAATTGATAAAAATCCAGAAATAGGAGTTTTTACTACTTGGATTCAAGTAGAAAATGACGTGCCACTAAGCAAAACCATAGAAAATGCCATTAATCTTGGCTATGAAGCTTATTCTCTTGTAGGTAAAGATGGTGCCATGGGAGCTCTAATTGGTGCCAAAAAAGAAGTGGTAGAAAATGTCAAATTCAGAGAGAAAGCAAAAATATTTGAAGATTCATTTTTTGTCCAAGATGCTAATAAACTTGGATATAAATTTGAAATATTTAGAGATCCTAAATATTTTTTCTCCCTTCGTCGGTTAAAAAAAGAGGGTGGATTAAAAATGTTTAATATTATCGCCAAAGCTCAAATTGATTACATTATCCTGGGCAAATCATTTGAAACCAATAATCACGGTTATGTCATGAAAGGCGGTGGTTATTATGATGAAGAAAAACACTCCCCCTTAAAAAACCTACAAAAATTTATAGAAAAAGCCTCAAAAGAACAACTAGATAAAGCTAAAAAAATTCTTCGTGACTTACAAGAACAATTTGAATAAATTAAACCAAGTGAGTTATTGTTTCTAATTCACTTTGTTGTGTTGCTTGAATAACATTTTTATCGTCTCTAAAACGAACTAATCTTGGAAATCTTAGTGCCTTGCCGGCGGAGTGGATTGGCGACTTAGTAATTTCATCAGCAGCAATTTCAACAATTAAAGATGGCTCTACCCAAACGTCTGGAACTAGATTTTTGTGTACCAAATATGCTTGAGGCTTATTTTTAACAATCAAAGAATCAGTTCTTTTTTTAAATTCACCAAATTGAACATCTGTTAAACCAGTGCCAACTTTGGCTACTGTTAAAATTTCACCGTTATCAGCTACAACCCCAACAAGAAAAGCCCCCAAACCAAAATCTACCCGCTTGCCTTTACCCTTGTAATAACCCATTACAACACAATCCAACGTATCATTAAGCTTTCCTTGAGATCCTTCTTCTTCTTTAATTTTGACCCAACGCCAACCCTTACGACCACTTTTGTATAAAGAGTCTTGTTTTTTCATCACAGCGCCCTCTAGTCCTTGGACCAACTGCTCTTCATGAAATTCTTTTAATTCTTGAGGGTCTGAGGTAATAATATATGGAGTAGGAATAAAAATTTCTGCCCCATTGGTAATCTGACGTAATAAGTCTTTTCGATAATTTAGAGGTTCATCCAAGAGTGATCTTCCATCTTTTTCTAAAACATCAAAAACATAAAAATGAGCTGGAATTTCAGCGGCTTTTTCATCAACCCCATGTTTTCTTCTTCTAGTAGAAGTCTCCTGAAAAGGAAGAATTTCTCCAGTAACTTTATCTATTCCAACAATTTCTCCATCTAAAATGCAACTTTTACAATTTAGTTCAGAAAGAGCTCTTTTTAATTCTGGAAACATATGAGATGTTTCCTCAAGATTTCTTGTAAAAGATCTTACTAATTTAGTTTCTTTATCGACATGAATTTGAATACGCAAACCATCATATTTTGGTTCAGCAATAACAGTTTGCATTTTTTCGATAATTTCGTGAGTAGAGTTTAAACGCTGACAAAGAGCTGGAATAACCGGAATTCCTAAGCTTGCTTGATATTTTGCCATTAGTTCATCGTTGGATTTTGTTCCTTTTAAATACATCTGTGCCAAAATTCCCAAGTCGGCTTTGCGTTGAAATAGTTCTTCCAAAAAAGAAGCATCACTCTTATCACCTCTTTTTACCCAAGATAAAGCATCTATTATTGTCATTGTTGAAAAACCCAAACGAAGTTTTCCAATAACCATTCTTGCGATGAAACGAGCCGACAAAGCATCAACTTGCTGCATTAATTTTAATAATTGAGAAACTTTTCTATCCTGAGATCCAGCTCCCCCCTCTAAAGCAATTTTTTTCAAAGCCTCAAAGGTTTCCAATAAACTAAGCTTAATTTCTCTTTGGGTATTGGTGTTGGCAAATACTTGCTGAGTTGTTTCACCTATATCACCTGTTTTTTTATAAATTTCATCTACTTTTTTTTCATATAAACCATCGTCTGCCTCTGAAAACAAATTGCTGACTGGCAAACCATCTCCAAATTTTTCGGGGTTCTGTACCATTTGCTGGACTAAAACGCGTAATACCATTTTTGATGATAGCTGAAATTCTAAAGATAAATATTCTGGGGTTAATCTGCCAAGTAATAAATAAATACTAAGGGGAATTTCTTCAAAATTTAATTGATTAAATAATCGAGCCAACTGCTCAGTCATTTCCAAACGAGATGGAGTTTTTTCTAGTTTTTGCAAATATAAAGAAAAGTCAGTAATCAACATAATTCCCTTTCACTGCTCTACTCTAACAGAAAAAACTTAAACCAAGGAGTAACGTACGCCCTTGGTTACACCCTCTTTTTTAATTACTCCCTTTTTGATCAAATCTCTTACATCACGTAAAATTGTATCGATAGAAATATCTGGTAGAACCTCTTGAGCATCATCAGAGGTTATCTCTCCCTGATTTTGTAATAACTCTAGCAAAATAATTTGACGCTCAGACAATGCAACCTGTTTACCAAGTTCTTTCTTAAGCTTAAGATCTTTTGAAAGTTTCTGAACCTGTCTCTTAACCTTATCTATTTCAACAGCCAATCCATAGCAAAAATATTCCATCCAATAGGTCATGTCTGCATCAGCTTGTTGCTGAACAGACAATAAAGCTTTGTAATATTGTTCTACATCTCCATCAAAATATTGTTCTATTGAAAAAAATCTTTTGAAATCATAGCCGAGTAAATACATTACTAACGTAGCAATGGCTCTAGAAGTACGACCATTACCTTCAACATATGGATGAATATAAACCAATTGATAATGAACGATTGCGGCCTTAAAAATGGGATGTATATGCTGATTTTCAACACTATTTAACCAAGCAAAAAGCTCAGAAACTAGAAATGGTACTTCGATTGAAACAGGTGGTCTAAAAACCACCGAACCATCGCCAACTCCTTGAACAATTACTTGTTTCTGACGAAAATTACCAATCTCGTTTTCCTCCAACAATCCCTTCATTGTTAGTGAATGTAGAGTGTGTAACATTTCAATAGAAAACTCCGGTTTTCTTCCCAAAGCTTTTTGCTGATCTATCCATTGGAGAACATTACGATAGTTAATGACTTCTTGAATATCACGATCTCTGGCCATAACACCAGTTTTTTCTGAAACCTCTTTAACATCTATGGCTCCCTTAAAATTCAAAACTTGTTTTGTTTGTTCCTCACTCAAGTCATTTCCTTCAATCTTAGTACCAAAATGGATACTACGAGTCATGGCTTCATCACGAAATTTAGCTTCCCATGAAGGAATTAATGGGGCCGTATCAATTAAAGCTTTACTTGCTTCTATGTTGGCAATGTAGGTTAGTAGATTGTGAGTAATTTGAAAATTTGGCTGATACATTTTGATATTATTATTCTAGATTAATTTTTGCAAAATTTGCAAGGAATTTTTTCCAGTATAATATAAAAAATATGTCAAATATCGACGCCCCTAATTCTATTAAAGAAATTCCCTTAGTAATTATTAAAAATATGGTTGCTCTTGCGACCAGTGGTTTTGGTGTTGTTGTAGCTTTAGCCTGGAATGAAGCTATTAAAACTGCCGTTCAAACCTACATCGATCCAATTCTTGGAAAAAACAGTGGAGTTGTTTCTCTATTTATTTACGCCATAATTATGACTTTGTTGGCTGTCTTAGTAACAATGCAGCTAGCTAAAATGCAAAAAACCCTAGAAGAAGTAAACGAATCTATTAAGAAAAAAGCTAAAAAATAGCATGAATAATTCTCAATTTTTAGCTCAAGCTTGGGAGAAACTTTTTTTACCCCATCCTGATTCTCATAAAGGACAAAATGGCAAACTGCTCATTATTGGAGGCTCTGAACTATTTCACGCAGCCAGCAAATGGAGTTTAGACATAGCCTCAACAATAGTTGATATGGTTTTTTATTCATCAGTTGAAGAAAACAATGAACTCATAAAAGAAGTTAAAGGAAATTTTTGGAACGGAATTATCGTATCCAGACAAGATATAGAAAAATATTTAATTGAAGCTGATTGCATTCTGATTGGACCAGGAATGGATAGATCGGAAGAAACAAAAACCCTCACCGATCATCTATTGGAAAAATATCCAGAAAAAAATTGGGTTATCGATGCCGGCGCTCTCCAAATGGTTGACGTGGGTCTTTTGAGCAAAAATCATATTATTACTCCACATGCACATGAGCTTGCCAGACTAATAGAAAATGGTTTTGATCAAAATATCTTCACTGGCACTATTTTACTCAAAGGAAAAGTTGACCAAATTATCACTAACCATCAAACAATTAGTGTTGTTGGCGGTAATGCAGGCATGACTAAAGGTGGAACTGGAGATGTTCTGGCTGGGTTGATTGCAGCGCTTTATTGTAAAAATGATGCCTTGACTTCTTGTCTAGTCGCTAGTGATGCAAATAAAAAGGCCGGAGACTATCTATTTGCTGAAGTTGGACCATATTTCAATGCTTCTGATTTGGTGAAAACCTTACCAAAAATACTTTGGGGGAATCAAAACAAGTAGTAAAAGTTACATGTTAACTATTTTTAAATCAGAAATTTTTTCGGCTAAAAACTCCACTGTTTCCTCATGAGCCGTAGTAATAATTGTTTGATATTTTGGTACTAACTCCAAAACCATGTTTTGAGCTGCTTCATCAAGTTCCGAAAAAATGTCGTCTAATAGAAAAACTGGTTTTTGGTCTTGGTAACTTTCAACAAATTGAAGTTCTCCAAGTTTTAACCACAAAACACCCAATCTCTGCTGACCCCTAGAGCCGAAAGCTGCCACATCTCTGTTTTCCAGGTGACTTGAAGCAAATAAAACTTGTAAATCATCCTTATGAGGACCAATTAATAAATGCCCTGCCGCAATAGCTTTTTCACGACGAGAACTAACTTCATCATCGTTTATTGAAGAAATAATGTATTTAACATTAAAATCAAACGGAAACTCAACTGTACGCAAAAAACTAAAAAATGCCTGACGTTTCTCTTGCAAGTACTTTCCATGTTTAATCAGCATCATTTCCCAATATTGCAAAACAGATTTAGGCTGACTACCATCTCTAACTAATTCCAAAAAGCGGTTTATTCTTTTGAGCGCTTGATCATACATATGAAGTGATTGTGCATATTGAATGTCAGTTGCACTTAAAACCTCATCCATAAAGGCTCGCCTTCTACCAGGAGAGCCCTCAATCAAACGCATATCTTCTGGACGAAAAGTAACAGTAAAAAATTGACCAAGAAAATCTTTTTGTCTCTTTTTTGTACCATTTAAAGAATAATGTCTTTTGGGAGTTCTCTTCCCTTGAATAACTCCTCTTGTTAAAGCAATCTCCAATGTTTCTTCGCCAATCTTTCCACCAACTCTGGAGATATCTTTGTCAAAAGCAATCATCTCTTCAATGACTTTTGCTCTAAAACTTTCTCCATGAGCTAATAGGTGAATTGCTTCTATTATCGAAGTTTTACCTGCTCCATTTTTTCCAAAAAGTAAAGTTCTTTCAGCAAAAGAAATTGCCTTTTGAGTAAAACTTCGGAAATCTTGCAATAAAATACCCTTAACCAACTTCATAATTTATTTTTCCAAGCATATTTAAAACGAAAAAATAAATATATCAGCACAGACTGCCAAATTAACATAAGATGCTCAAAAAAGAATCTAATAAAAGTTAAAATTTTAATATGGAAAATGAGATTAAATTTATTGACTAATAAAAATATTGTTATTTGTTCAAATGAAAATAATAATATCGGAAGAAATATTAAAACTACAAAATAATTTCCTCTAACCAAAAACTGCATTGTTTGATAGGGATGAAAAAATAACCCCTGAGTTACTTCAACAAATGAATATGATAAAGAAAAAAGGTGGTGAATATTTGGTTTTGCTTTAACAATCATTTAATCTATCCAATAAATATGATTCTTAATAACGACGTTATAAATGCGAGCGTCATCATTGCTTTATAAAGTTTCTTAATAAAAGGCCTTGCTAATTCACTTATATTGGTTGGCAATATTTGATTTTTCTCCAGTAAAGACTGTCTTTCTGCCTCTAATTGGAGCTCTGCGATAAACTTATTTTGTTTCATAATCAAATTTTATCCAAATAAATGACTCTAAACTCTTCTCTAGCTCTAAATAAATCTGATTCTATAGATTTGACGGTTCTATCTAATAAAATTGAGATCTCTTTTACCCTCATCTTATCTATGTATTTCAATAAAAGAAGTTCTCGATATTCCTTTTTCATTTCTGATAAAACAGAGTTGACTAATTTAGTGACATCCTCAGAACCATGAAGTGGCTTTTGTAAAATTTCTTCAAACAGTGGAATTGTTTGCAAAGCCTTTTTAGCATATTTTTTACGATAAAAATCTGCTATTTCATGATGCAAAATACTAGTCATCCAAGTTTTTAAACTCGATTCTCCTCTAAAAAGAGGTAATTGACGCAAAGCATTGATAAACATTTCTTGAACTAGTTCTTCAGCGTCATTTGTATTGGAGATTTTTTTTAGAGTTAAATTATAAAAATATGAAAAAAAATGGTTATACCAAGTTTTTACTGCATGCTTATCACCACCACGAAGCTTTATTAATAATTCTTTCTCCTCATCGCTAGTAAATGCTTGACTTATCCTCATACTTTTACTGATATAATACCATCGACATGATTTATTCACTTCTTGCACAAAATGGTGGTTCAGGTCTTGATCTAGGCTCAACCCTAACACTTCGAGGTGGAACCCCCGTTAAAGATATTTACAAAACACCAGGAGATTTGGTTAACCTAATTGTTCCAAATATGTTTGTATTGGGAGGAATTGCTGTTTTTGCCATGATGTTGCTTGCTGGTTTTAAATTTATTAGTAACACATCCAAGGGCAAAGAAGAGTCGCTGGTTATTTTTAAAAACGCTGTCATTGGTTTTTCTGTCATGTTTTGTGCTTACTGGGTAGTTCAGGTTATTAAACTTGTAACAGGAGCTGATATTCCTTTATAAAATCATATAAAAGTAATACAATGCCAAATAGAAAAATGAATAAATTAACCAAAATATTATTAACAACACCAGTTTTTTTAAGTTTAGCTCGTTTTTCTAATGTTTTTGCCGTTTCACCAGTCCCATCATCTGGCGCTGGTTCAAATGTTTTTGGTACCATCAAAGCTCCAGCTGGAGTAGCAAAATATAATGCTGCCAGTGGGGGTGGAATTGGCATAATCTTATTTGTTTCCAACGGAATTCGTATTGCCACTGTTGTTGCTGGCGTATGGGTTATGCTCAACTTTATTTTGGCAGGATGGAAATACATTACATCTAGTGGAGACACCAAAGCCCACACAGAGGCTTCTTCAATGATGACTAATAGTGTTATGGGTTTGGCAATAATAGTTGGCTCCTATACTGTTGCTGCAATTTTTGGCCTGATTTTCTTTGGCGATGCCACATACATTCTCAATCCGAAATTAGAAGGTGTAGGAATTTAATATGTTATCAATTTTGTCTTTAATCGCTCAAAACAACACCATTGATCTTGGAGGTTTTACCCCACCAACAGATGCTTATAGTAAAGGCTCTGGTAGTTCTGCCAATGGAGCTCAAGCGCTTAAAAACCTCGAGCTTTTCATTTCCAACATCATTGGCTTTATGACTGCTCTTGGTGGAATTTTCTTTGTTATTTATTTCGTGTTAGGAGCATTTGAATGGATTAGTAGTGGTGGAGACAAAGGCAAAGTAGAAAAAGCTCGCAACCGAATGATGAATGGTGCCATTGGCTTGGTTTTAATGGTAGCTGCCTACGGAATCATTGGTTTACTTGGCAGCTTTGTTGGTCTAGATTTACTCAACCCAGCTGAACAAATTAATCAAATATATAGCACTATTAAATAAACATGAAAAAATTAACCACTTCAATTTTAGCCGTTATCGCTGGATTATTACTCTCAACTGGTAATACTTATGCTGAATTAACAAACCCAGTTATTGGTGATTCTCTTGGTAGTGATGCAGACAAGGCAAATGAAGGTACTACTTTTGCTGAATACTTTATTTTCTTTTGGAATGCTTTGATAAGTATTGGTGCCATCATGGTACTTATTTTCTTCATTTGGGGGGCATTGGAATGGATTAGTAGTGGTGGAGACAAAGGCAAAGTAGAAAATGCTCGCAACCGAATTACTCAAGCTTTTATTGGTCTAGTTGTCTTAGTTGGTTCTTATGTAATTATTGGTTTTGTAAGTGAAATCTTCTTTGGCGAATCATTTAACGTCTTACAAATTAATATTCCAGAGCCAAAATAATATGTCACAAAAACTCATTGCCGCTACTCTAGATCTTGCTAAATCAGCCAGCCAAGGGAACCTCCCTGGAGCTGGTAGTTCTGACCCTCAAAAAGGATTTGGAGATTTTTTAAGTGGTCTAATGGGTGGAATTATGGTTTTGGCGGCAATCATGGTTTTGCTTTTTCTCATTTGGGGAGCAATTGATTGGATTACTAGCGCTGGTGACAAAGGAAAACTCGAAGCTGCTCGCAACAAAATCACTAATTCTCTTATCGGATTAGTTGTCTTAGCAGCTACTACAGCCATATTTATGTTGATTCAAAGTTTGCTAGGTATTTGTGTTTTAAGCTTTGGAAACGGCTGTTAAAAAAAACGTTTTTGACGTAGGACAGCAAAACTTGATACAATAACAAAGAATTTAGGTTTAATAGTAAAAAAAGTAAACGTAAAAAAAGGAAAATATGAACAAAGTTCAAAAATTCGCCATTTCTACAGGAATGACCTTAAGCGGCTTAGCTTCTGCTGTTATGCCTGTTGCTGCTGCTACAAAAATTACTGACACCAACGTCGACCCTGGAAAAGGTTTTGCTACCGATTTTGGTGGCTTAATTAATGGTGTCTTGAGTTTTGTAATGGTAATTGCCGCTCTTTTAGTATTCTTGTACCTCATTTGGGGTGGTATTGAATGGATTACAAGTGGTGGCGATAAGGGTAAAACAGAATCTGCTCGCAACAAAATCACTTCAGCCATTATTGGTTTGGTGGTCGTAGCTGCTTCTTACGCAATTCTCACTCTAGCCCTCAACTTCTTAGGCTTCACTGACCTCAATGATGTCTTCACAACCAGAAGTATTCAAGGTAAATAATCTCTCAATTTTGAGCATTAAAACCCCGTCGCAAGGCGGGGTTTTTGGTTATATTCTCCAAAAGCATTAAGCCATGTATAATGATCAAATCATGCCTTTAAGCAATTCACTTAAAAAAACTGTTAAAACCATCTCTAGCTCAATACTAATGTTTTTCTTAGCTTTTTCCCCAGCCAATGCCCAAACACAAGCTTGGACTGGAGTTTGTGTCAGCACCAGAGATGAAACAGTCGCAACAATACAAGGTTTTCAATGTTTGTTGGCAAATGTTTTGAGTGGTTTTTTAACCCTAGTGGGAATGGCTGGTTTCATCACCCTAATCGTTGCTGGTATAAGAATTTTATTATCTGGTGGTAATAGTCAGGCATTAGAAAAATCAAAAAGTTCAATTACCTTTGCAATTCTTGGTTTAATTGTAGCTCTAAGTGCCTTTATGATTCTAAATTTGGTAGCAGAATTTACTGGTGTTAAAACCATTTTAAATTTTGTAATTCCAGACTCAAACCATCAGTGGTAATAGCATCTACTTACCAAAACGTCTTTTTCTATTATTAAATTCTTCAATTGCTAAAGCAAATTCTTCTTCATCGAAATCTGGCATTAATACTTTGGGAAAATATAGTTCTGAATAGCAGTTCTGCCATAATAAAAATCCAGATAACCTCTGCTCTCCTCCTGGTCGAATAATCAACTCTGGATCTGGAATATTGGCAGTATCTAAAAATTTAGCAAACTCATCCTGGGTCATTTTTTTAATTTCAGTAGAATTTAACTTAGTATTTTTCATTATTTTCTCCACGACCCTTAGAATCTCATCTCTCCCCCCATAATTTAAAGCAAATTGAACGGTTAAATTTTTATTCTCTTTGGTTTTTTCCTTCCATTCGGCAATACTATCTTGGATGTCTTGATCAAAACGAGTTAAATCTCCAATAGTAGTAATTTTAACTCCCAATTCATCTAGTTCTTTGGCTTGAACTTTAAACAGTTCGCGAAACAACGACATTAAAGCAGCAATTTCTTTTGGATCTCTATTCCAATTCTCAGTACTAAATGCCCAGAGGGTTAAATATTCAACTTTCCAATCAATGGCTGACTTAACTACTTTTTTAATTCCTTCTCTTGCCATTTTTTGATGTCCAACCACAGCCTCAAGTCCCCTTTCTCTAGCCCAACGACGATTTCCATCCATCACTATAGCTATATGACGAGGAACTTGGAGATTTTTATTAATTCCTTGAGGCATTTATTCCTTTGTTTGTTTATTAAATAAAGACAACAAAGTCTTAGTCGTAAAAAAACAATAAATCATTCTCCAGAGTAAATCGTGATACAATTCTTCCTATCTATGGACAGCCACTATGATCACATTTCAACTGAACCCAAGCTTTATGAAACCTGGGAAAAGTCTGGTGCTTTCTCACCAAAAAAAACTGATAAATCAGCAAAAACATTCACTATAATGATGCCTCCTCCTAATGCCAATGATCCGCTGCATATAGGACACGCAATGTTTTTAACCGTCGAAGACATTCTAATTCGCTATCATCGCATGTTGGGTGACATAACTCTTTGGTTGCCAGGAACAGATCATGCTGGAATTGAGACGCAATTTGTTTTTGAAAAAAAACTTAAGAAAAAAAATCAGAGTAGATTTGAATTTGATCGAGAGACTCTTTACAAAATGATTTGGGATTATGTTCAAGAAAATTCTTCCGTAGCTGTCGAACAAATGAAAAAAATTGGTGCTAGTGCAGATTGGACTAGATTTACTTTTATGCTTGATGAAAAGGTTGTTAAGCAAGTTCTAGCTAGTTTCATCAAGCTCCATCAAGATTCTTTGCTATATAGAGACGAACAGCTGGTTAATTACTGTACTCAATGTGGAACTAGTTTTTCTGATCTGGAAGTAGTGTATGTTGACCAAAATTCACCACTTTATTACGTAAAATATCCTTTGGTAGAAAATCCACGGGAATTTATAACTGTTGCTACAGTTAGACCAGAACCTATTTTTGCAGACACTCACCTAGCAGTTAACCCAGATGATAAAAAACATAATTATTTAATTGGCAAAAAAGTTTTAAATCCCCTTACAAATGAAGAAATGGAAATTATTGCCGATGAATTTGTTGATCCAGAATTTGGAACTGGTATTGTTAAACTAACTCCAGCCCATGATGCTAATGATTTTCAGGTGGCCAAAAAACACAATCTACCAATACATCAAGCTATAAACCTTGAGGGAAAAATAACTGCCAAAGGTGGAAAATATGCTGGTTTAAGAGTTAAAGCTGCAAGAGAAAGTGTTGTTAATGATCTACAAGAAAAAGGCTTAATAGAAAAAATTGATGATAAATATAACAATAGAGTGGCTGTTTGTTATCGCTGTCAAAAACCAATAGAACCATTATTGCTCCCACAGTTTTTTGTAAAAGTTAAACCCCTTGTTGAGCCAATTTTAAATGACTTAAAAAATGAAAAGTTTCATGTTTATGGAGCTGGACATGACAAAATCCTTAAACACTGGTTGGAAAACTTAAGAGACTGGAATATTTCTCGCCAAATTGTTTGGGGAATAAGAATTCCAGTTTGGTATTCAGTAACAGAAAATCCAGACATTGTGGTTAGTTTTCTAACAACAGATAAAAATAAAATAACTGGAAACATCAAAAGTGTTTTAGAACAAGGATTTACTGTTGAACAAATAAATAATGGCTTACAAGAATTAAGAGCTCCTATTCAAGCAAATTTTGTTGTCAGCACCTCTAGCCCTGGTGTTGATTATTTACAAGAAACAGATACTTTTGACACTTGGTTTAGCTCTGCTCAATGGCCTTTTACAACTCTAAAAAAGAACGGAGATGAGGACTTTAAACAATTCTATCCCACCCAAGTGATGGAAACAGGATACGACATTCTCCCCTTCTGGGTTATGCGCATGCTCATGATGGGAAAATATATTACTGGTGAACTGCCTTTTTCCAATATTTATCTCCATGGACTTGTTAGAGACCAAAAAGGACAGAAGATGAGTAAGAGTAAGGGAAATGTGGTCAATCCCCTAGTTATAGCCGAAAAATATGGATCTGACGCTCTTAGAATGGCTCTAGTAATTCGTTCGTCAGCCGGTTTAGACAAATCAGTTGGAGAACCAGACTTTAAAGCTATGCGTAATTTCTCCAACAAGCTTTGGAATGCATCAAGATTTGTTCTTGAACATTTAGATCTTTCTCAAGAAGGAGATGTTAAAACAAACGAAAATTTCATTAATAAACTAAATGAAATTTCTAAAACTATTACTAAAAATTTAAATAACTTTCAAATTGGTTTGGCTGCAGAAACTAGCTATAACGAATTTTGGCATTGGTTTTGTGATGAACAAATAGAAATTACTAAAACAGGAAAACTTGGGGGCAAAGAGCTTTTACATGGATTGAAAGTTTTTATTGCCCTACTCCACCCATTTGTGCCATTCGTAACAGAAGCAGTCTGGCAAGAAATGAGACAAAAACAATTGGTTGAAACCGATTTATTAATTACTACTTCCTGGCCTAGTTAAAACTTGGCACAATAGACTAGTATTTATGTTTCAATTCATTGCTCTTAATTGGTTAATTGTTAGGCTTATTTTCTCTCTCCTGAGTATGGGTTTAGGATTGGTTCTACGGCGCTTTTTTTTACATAAAAAGTTAGCTCCAGTAAATCTAGTTCTAACTTTTGGAGTGTTTTTCTTGGTTGTTTTCACACTATTAACCCCAAGTTTTTCACCAAAAGACCAACCAATCCCAGATAATATCTTTTTGGGGAACAATTCAAATCAATCAACTCTACGCGGCCTTTCCTTAACTAGTTTGGAGGCAAAATATTTATTAACTAAAAATGAAGATTTTTTATTAAATAATCAAATCTTTCCTCAAGATTTACTATTAAACTTATCAAGTTTGGCTAGAATTTCTTTAGAAAACGAAAAAGCGGACCAATTCTTAGAAATGGCCCGCTATATTTCACCTAATAATGAGGTTTTTAAACCTCGTTCTGAATAGTTTTATTCAGTAGCTGTTTCTTCTGCTGGTTTATCTTCTGTTGAAGCGGCTTCAGAACCTTCTGTGCCCTCTTCTACAACCTCAGCAACTTCTTCTACTTCAGCTTTTTGTTCCTGCACAATGATTAAAGGTTCATCTTCACCTTCTTCACCTAAAACCAAAGATACTTTTGAACGATCAAAGCTAAGATCTTTGTAAGTAATTGTTTGACCAATTTCTTTAAGATTCTCTGCTAAAAACACAAATTTCTCTGGTAAATCGGTTGGTAAAGCTTCAACTTCAACAGTGTCTTTAACCAAAACCATAACTCCACCTAAAACATTAAACTCACCTTCGATTTCAACTGGAATTTCTGCACTGATTTTTTCTTTCAAACTAACTTGGTGAAAAGATACATGAACAAATTTTCCAGATAAAGAATCTGCTTGAGCTTCTTCAATCATTACTGGGTGTTTTTCTTTATCTCCCTCTAGAGTTAAATAAATTAAACCACTTTCTCCGGCCTGATTATAAAGCTTAACAAAATCTTGTTGTTTTAGTTGTACAGCAACTGATTTTCCTTCACCATAAATGTTAGCTGGAAGAATTCCAGCTGCTCTTAATTGGTTTGGTTTTTTATCTTCTCTTGCCTGTACTGTGGCAGTAATTTGAGTCATGTTTCCCTTTCCATAAATGGATATTCTTTGTTTTTTAAACCAGGCGTACATTGTAACACACCAGTCTAATTATTTTTTTATAGTGAAAAAACTGTATCAAACTATAAAGTGATTTGTTATATATAAAAAACCACCTATTTAATTGATATATTCGACTTATATTGATCTTATAAACAAAAAAACACGTGAAAATATCTATATCATAATATAAACAAGTGATAAACAAATTTTTAACATTAAAAAAAATGTCTCTAGATATAGATAATATTTACCCCCAAGTTTTCCACATTAATAAATTAAAATTGTTGTGTTTTTTTATCAACATTTATATTTAAAAAAAACAATAAAAATTTAATTTATTAGTCAAGACAATCGGCTTTATATAAAAAAATGGAAAAGAATAAGCCATTATTAAATGACAAACATTAATTAGTTATTCACGAAAAAATTATTTATTTTGTAAACTAACCCCTACAAACGAGTGGGTGTTTTCTGGAGAAATAAACTCCAGAGTATCTCCAACAAGCTCCCCCTGTGGTGCTATGAGGGTGGCTTTTTTACCAGGGAAATATATGGTGGTTCTTCTATTTTCCACTTCTATTCCAGGTTGTTTTTGATCAAAAAATAAGAATGAAAATGGTTCATCTAAAACCTTACCAGTTTCATAGGTATATTGAACCGTAACTACAGAATCTTTTGGTACTTCTAGGGGGAAACCAACTACTTTTTTGTCTTTTTCGTTATAGACACTAGCAAGACCACCATCTATCTTTTTCCCATTAACCAAGACTTCTTTTGCTTGAGTATTCTTTCCTGAAATAAAGCGCAAATATAATTTATATGCTCCTAGTGGCCAGCCGTCAGATTTGGCTTTGTTCGAGAAAACAACAGTCCTAATATGCTTAATGTTTTTTTCTCCTAGTTCAATTCTTTCTTCAATTTTTCTTTCAATATAACCATTTACTTTATTGAGACCAATATTTGTTTCTACCTGATATGTTTGTTCAACAAAACAATTAGTCTGAGGGAATCTCTGTGGACACATTGGAGAAATTACTTCTCCATTCCAGCCAAGCTGCTGTAATATTTCTTGATTTTTTTGATCAAATAAAGAAATTAAGAGATCTTTACTTTCAAGACTCTGATAAAAAGCCCCTATTATTTTATTCATTTCCTCTGGTGAAGCTGTTTTTATTCTTTTAAATAATTGGCTAAAAACCAAGTGTGTATAGTCTTTATTTTGAGCAGCATTTTGTACAAATTCAGCATCAGAATGAAACTCTACTCTCTCAAATAAATTGTTTTTTGTTAATGTTTCCTGATGATCACTAATTTCAATTGTATCCAGAGCTTCGATTAAGTCTTGAGCTACATAAAAATTCATAGCTAAAACACCATCAACTTGTTTTTTTAAGGCTTCTTTAACAAACCAAGCAGCTCTTTGGGCGGTGGTTGGAAAATCTGGATCCCAATTACTATCTCTCATGAACCAATTCTTTTCTCCCAAGTATTTCTGTAATTCTGCTGGCGGAGCAACTAAACCTGGCAAAAGAGAGTCAACCTCTTGAGTGTTGAATGTCTGAGTGTCAATTAACATTCCTTTGTCAAAGGTAAGTAGTAAAAAATCTTGGATAAAACCACCAGTTGGTCTGATTTCTAGGTTGTTTTGCAATAAAACAAGATAGGTTTTTTTGCCTTCTCCCCCAAATAAACTAGAGAAAAATCCAGGCAATTGTTGAGTTAAAGAAAGATTTTCTTTTGTTTTTTCCAAATAGTCTATCCAGCGCTGTTGGGTTTCATTCTCTGTTTTATTTTCATTTGGATAAAGATAAAAAATAGATTCTTCAATTAAAGAAATTTTTTCAGTAATTTTTGAACTCAAATCTACTATTTCTTGAGGAAACTCCTTATTAGTCTCCCCCACTCCTACAACACCGAGACCATAATTTGCTGTTTTTTCCTGTAAATATTTTTGTAATGATTGAAGCTCAACAAAACCATTAATTAATTGATCTACCACTGTTTTTTCAGTTATTAAATCACTCGCCACTCCATTATAAATACCAACTTGTTTATTAAGAAACCCTGCCCAAACACCTGGTGAAAAATCTTGAGCGGTTTGTGGTGAATTTTTCTCAAAATATCCAACTAATTCTTTTTTTGCAAAGAAAAAAGTCATTTCTAAAATCAACCACAAGGCCAGGGTCACACCGCCTAAAATCATTACCCCTACCCCACCAAAAAACATGACTTTATTTTTCTTTGATTTTTCAGAAATCTTTTTTACAATTTTTACCTTCTTATCAATTCTTTCTTCATTTATTTTCGATCTTTTTTGATGAAACAATCTAGATAATTCTCCCTCTATCTTCTCCTCTTCTATTTCAATAACTTCTTCTTTTGTCTTTTCTTGATCTTTAGATTGATGTATCGTTGTTTTATCTATGATTATTTTTTCATCAACCTGTCGTTCTTCAATTGAAGTCTTTAAAGCCTGTTTTTGTGGCTTTAAAAGCCTTTGGTCTATTGTTTTGATTAACTCTAATGAATCATCTTTTCTTTTAACGTCATTAAACAAGGAGGGGGAGGGAATGTTTAGTTTTTTCTCCCAGTTTTGTTTTTCTCTAACCAACTTGTCTAAAATGGGTCTGATTTCACAAGTAATTTTTACTTTCAAAAAATCCCCAATATCTGGAAAAACTCTTCTACCTTTTACCGCAAGAAGTTCTAGGGTAGAGGAGTAATAAGTTTGAAATAGATCCAAACAATAAACCAAATGATCGGTGCTTAAAACATTTTTACCCTGGATTAATATTTTTTGAGGTTGATGTGGTTTGAAAAATATTAATTTTAAGTTGTCTATAACTCCAGAAAGGTTGGTTAAATAAATATCTTCTTCTGGATCAAATAAAACTTGTTTTTTGTGACCAGATAGAGATGTTTTAATAATCTCTGGAAGATAATTTCCTTCTAAATAATCCCTAATAAAAAAGAATTGGGCTTGAGGAAAATTGTTAATTAAATTTTCAAAGTTAACATTTTTTTGTTCAAAAGCCATTTCTGAATCTAAAATATATTTTTCTGGTAAAACACCGATAATCATTACTGAAATTTCTGGAGAAACCTCAGTTAAAAATTTAGTTATAGTTTCCAGGGTTTTTATATTACTAAAATCAACCCACCAGATAATACGATAAATACTTTTTACGCTAAGACTTTTAACATCAAGATGGGGAAGTTGAGCTAGGGTTATTTTAAGAGTTTCAATTTCATAAACCCCAAATAAATCTTCAACTTTCGCTGAAAATTCATCATAATCTCCGAGAATAATAACTCGAGGACTTTCGTCAATAATTTGGGTATGAAGGGCAGGCATATAAAGATTATGCCCATTGTATGCAATATAAGACTACTTTGAAAGAAGAAGGCAAAATAAGCTATAAACCTTGACTATCCATAGCTTGATTTGCTAATAAATCAGCTTGAGTATTTTTATGACGTAATACATGGTGAAAAAAAACAGAGTAGGGGAGAGAGTTTATTATTTCCCAACCTTGTTGAGCTAATTCTCTCAGTCTTGGTTCTTTTATTTTCCAATTCTTTTGCATTTGTTCTACAACTAGTTTGGAATCTAAATAAAAATCAACTTGTTCAAGTTTGTTATTGTCAGAAAAATCTTTAAGCCAAGTCAGTGCATTTATTAAAGCAAGATATTCAGCTTCATTGTTGGTTTTTTCACCAAAATAAATCGCTTTTTCAAAAATAACTTCAGCCAATTGATTTTCTACCACAACACCACCACCTGAAATACCAGGATTTCCTCTAGAACCACCGTCTGTGTGAATTGAAAGTTTCATTTTAAAATCTTATTTTTTGCGAATTACTAACACTCTACCAAAGGTATCGTCTTCGGAAAAAGTTTCAATATCGCTAAAATCAGGATTTTCACCAATTGCAGAATGAACTAAAAAACGCTCATAAGAATTTAGATCATTAAAAACATATTCTCTTCCAGATTCGCGAACTTTCTCAGCAATCTGTAGAGCTTTTTCTTGTAATCTATTTTCTCTTTCTTTTCTGTAGCCGTTAATATCAATTACCAAACGTTGATTTTCTTCAATTTCTTCTTGATGTGCCAGGCGAACTAAAATTTCTAAAGATTCTAGTGTTTCACCCTTGGCGCCAATAAAATGTTTGGCTTTTTCTTCTGGTAAAACAATATTTAAATATATTTTTTCACCTTCAGCTGTTTCTTCAAAATTAATTTCACTAGCTTCAACTCCATAGAAGTCGAAGATTCTAATAATTCTATCTTTCATTTTTTGCATATTTGCTCACCAATCTTTGATAATAAATTTGTATTCCGCCCCAGCCAGAGACGTAATATTGTTGAATGATACTAGTGACTGTACTGATAACCCAATAAAGTGCTAACCCAGAAGGAAAGCTGGCTGCTATTACACCCATCATGATAGGCATAATAAAAAGCATTTGTTGTTGCATTGTTGCAGCCATTTCTGCCGTGTTTTCTTCTTTTTTATTAGCTTCTTGGACTTTTTTAAGTTTACTTTTATTCGGCACTATATCTCTAACTTCGGCGCCAGGAGAGATCATTAAAGACAAAATAAGCTGAGTAACTCCAGATAGAATTGGCAAAATATATGTTTTATCTGGCTGACTTACGTTAAACCACAAAAAATTGAGATTAAAACCATTAATTGTAGCTCCATCTAGAAAAGAGATCATTGCTCTATAAAGCACGATTATGACAAAAAATTGAATTAATTGAGGAATACATCCTGCGATTGGATTAGCGTTGTATCGTTTATAAAGCTCCATTTGAGCTTGTTGTAGGCCTTTTTTGTCTTTGCCAAACTTTTCTGTTAACTTTTTAAGTTCTGGTTGAAGTTTTTGTAATTGTTTTTGAGCTTTAATGGAAGAGTTTGTTAAGGGAAAAAGAGCAAACTTGGTTAATAGAGTAAAAGCAACAATTCCCCATCCAAGACTACCTAAGGTTTCGCTTAAAAAAATTAAAAATCGTACACTTTGTTCAATAAGATATCCCATTAGATTCCTTTACCAACAAGTAATTAGGCGTAAAAACCCCTTTATCGATCCAACGATTGTACCATGTCTTTTAATTTCCGCTTGAGTATATCTACTACAGGTTGGAGTATGTTTACATTCACTACTAAAACCAAAAATAGTATATAAAATTTGATGTTTCCAAAAACCTACAATTTGATAAATACCAAATATGCCAGGAGAATATTCTTTTTTCATTTTTGAGCTAAGACTTCTGTTTTGAAGTTTTTCATCTCTACTACAAAGACTTCTTTTTCTCTGGAAAAGTCTTTAAAAACTTTAATAATACAACGAAGTTTTAAATTTTGTAATAAATCCGAAGAAATCTCGTTATAAATCAATCTTTTGAGTTTATTTCTTTGGGTTGCCATTAAAATATTTTTTTTAGGAACAACGACAGAAAATTGATTGTTTTCTATTGAATTTTTAAAATCAAAATAAGCTGAAAAAAACTTTCCACGCCAGGTATTTCCTCGATAGACTTCTTTATTCGAGATATCTTTTAAATTTAACTTATTTTTTTTAGGTAACATAATAAAAGCCTGTAACTCAGACTTCATTGTACAAAAGAAATAGAGAAGAATTAAACTAAACTTTCTTAAGAACAGTGAGTTTTTTACGACCTTTATTGCGACGTCGTTTAAGTACTAAACGACCGTCATGAGAGGCCATTCTCTTTAAGAAGCCATGAGTGCGTAATCTTTTTTTCTTTTTAGGGTTCCAAGTGCGTTTTGTCTTTGCCATAGGCGAGGATTATATCATAGTTTTTAAGAGCTAGTTGTTCTGAAAGGCATAATTACATATAGGAAATTTGGCTCGTCAGGAATTTGAAAAGCAGCTGGTTTTAGACTCTCGTTCATTTTAAAGATTAATTCACCTTCTTTTTTCTTGTTTAAAAAATCCATTAGATAAACAGCATTAAAAGCTATCTCCTGACTTTCTCCAGAATATTTTACTATCATTTCCCCCTGGTAATCCCCAGTAGCTGGTGAATTAGCTTTAAATCTTAAAATATCTTTGTCTAGTTCTAGTTTTACGATATTTGAACTATCTTTAGCAAAAAGAAAGGCTCTTTTAATTTGAGTTTGGAATTCGCCAAAGTCAGTTTTTATTTCTATGGCAAATTCTTCAGGAATTATTTTTTTATATGGTGGATATTCTCCTTCTATCAAGCGAACGTAGATTTCTATTCCATCAATCATAAAAAGAACTTGTTTAAGCTCCTCAGCTACTCTGAAAGCAACTTTTTCTTGCTCTACTTGGTTCATCATCCTAAACACTTCATTTAGAGCTTTTACTGGTATTAAGAAGTTTTTATTTAAATTAGGAACTTCGCCTTCATAACTTAATGCTGCCAATCTATAGCCATCAGTTGCAGCAATTTCTAGTTTTTTATCCTGAAAAGAGAAGAGTAACGAGGTTAAAACAGGTCTCGTTTGATCTTGTGCTGCAGCAAATGAAATATAAGTATCTACTTTTTGTAATAAATCTTTTGATAATGTAAATGTTTCCCCATTTACCTCTGGAAATTGAGGATATTCCTCAGCGCTTTGATAGGGGAGTGTACTTTTGCTTTTTTCATATTTAACTAAAATTGAGGTATCTGATTGAATAAATTCAACGTCTCCGGCTGAAAAAGAAAAAATTAAACTTTTAAATATTTCACCAGGAACGACACATTCACCAGTTTCTTCAACTATTGCTGGAATAGTACTTTTAATTCCTAAATATAAATCTGTTGCTGCTAAAGTTAATTGATTTCCTTTAACCTGTAAGTAAACCGATGAAAGAATTGGCAGTTGTGGTTTACTTGGAATTGCTTTTTGCAAACTAGTTAAAGCAGTTTTTAAATTTTCTTGTAAAACTTTAAATTTCATATTTTAGGTTCTGTCTTTACTATCTATATATATATGTTGTTGTAGTAATAATAGAAGCTGTTGATAAGTGGGAAAGCCGCAAATAATACTCAAGTATTTTCATAAAAGTTAATGTTAATTAACTTGGCTAACCAGTTCTTCATAACTTTGTGTATTGTGCCGTAAAACTTTGTTAAAAGCGATAGGTTTTTCACAATAGCTCAAAGTTATTAATAGTTATCCAGAGCCTTTCCACAAAGTTATTAACTGAGTTATCCACAATTGTTGATAACTATATCTTAGAGATAGCAGTTAATGACATTCTAAGAGCTGAAATATCTTGTTGTGTCAAGCTTTCTTCTTTTATCTCACTCTCTATTTTATTAATAGCATGTAGAACACTAGTATGATCTCTACCCGAGAACCACTTACCAATTTCTTCTAACGGCATATTAAGCTCTTTCCTCAAGAGATACATAGCAGTATGTCTAGCTCCAACAATGTCTTTAATTCTTCTTTTACCTTTAAGAGCACTTTGTTTGATTCGATAATGATCAGCCACTGTTTTGATAATATCTTGAGGCTTAACACGAAGATTTGGAGAAATTGTAGGAGCTTCTGTTTTAAGTAATGATTGAATTAATTCTTCAGTAATTGTTCTTTGTTTTAATTCAACCTCTGATCTTAAAAGTTTAATAATACCCTCAATTCTTCTAGCTCCATCTACTTTTGAAGAAATTAATTGTGCCAAATTCATTGGCAAATCTAAATGATTTGCTTGAGCTTTAATTAAAAGGATCGCGGTGCGAAGTTCAAAAGAGGGTTGTTGAATATCAATCATTAAACCAGCCTCAAATCGAGATCTTAATCTAGATTCTAGTAGATTGATTTCATGAGGAGGGCGGTCAGAAGTAAGAATAATCTGAGAAGCTTGTTTGGTTAGTGCATTAAAAGTGTGAAAGAATTCTTCTTGAACAGCATTTTTTCCAGCCAAAAACTGAACATCATCGATTAAAAGTACCTGGGTATTTCTATATTTTTGTTTAAAATCAAAAGCTCTTTTCTTTTGGATAGCATTAACAATTTCATTTGTAAATTCTTCACCAGTGCAATAAATAACGTTTGTTTCTGGATTTTGTTTGAGAATATTGTTAGCAATCGCTTGCATTAAATGAGTTTTACCCACTCCAACTCCTCCATATAAGAAAAGTGGGTTGTAGGCAGCTCCAGGGTTGTTTGAAACGGCTGTGGCAGCAGCATGGGCCATCTCATTAGTAGTTGAAACAGCAAACGTTTTAAAGGTGTAATCTAGTCTCAGGCCAATTCTTTTGGCTGCTGTTTTTGATCTATCTTGAAAGCTGGCTTGCAAAGTGTGGGCGGAAAAAAGCTCATCAACAGTAGGAGAGGTTGAGTTTCCAGAGCTAAAACCATGTAATTGCTGAGTTTTTACTGGCTGAGATGGCAATAAATGAGCTGTTTGACTCAAATTATCAACACTTGATGAAGCATTGGGTGTAAATGGTGTGCCTACAATGAATTCTATTTCCACTTTTTTATTTAATTGAGCTTCTAATGTTTCCTTTATTTGGGTATAGAGATTTTTTTTGAGATTTGTAGCATGAAAAGCAGTGGGGCAAGTAATTGTAGCTAGTGCTTGATTTTGTTGATCAACCTCAACTTTTGTTAATGGATTAGAAACAATCCAGGTGTTAAAAACAGCGGGAGTAAGTTGTGTTTTTAGAGTTTCTTGAGTGGCCTTCCAGACAGTATTAATTTCATTTTCCTCTAACGTATGAGTAAACATCTTTCCTTTTTTTTATTTTGGACAGAATATCTTTAACCTAATTAAAAAAAACAGCAGGGCAAGTTCGAGATTGTTTACTTAAGTTATACACCTAGTTTTCCACAAGCTCTTAAGAGGAGTTTTAAAGTATTTTTATCTAAAGATCAAGCAGGAAAAATATTTGTTCTATTCAGTTGGGGGAGAGTAGTCATTAATTGTGTAATAACCAGCGTATTGTTTTTGTTTGGCTTTTTGTTCTGTTTCGGCTGCTAGTTTTTCATCTTCATCTTGAATTAGTTGCTTTTCTTGAGGAGCTTGAATAGGTTCTAACTGTTTTTCTTGTTTTGGTTTGAAAAGTGAAGAGAAGTCTTGTTTTTCTTTCTTTTTAACTTCATCTTCTGCTTCTTTTTGTAATTGAAATTGCTTGTTTTCCGCCCTTTGTTTGAGAACCTCTTCTGGATTTGTTGTAATAACTTCATGTTCTTCATCGCTAGCCACAACTCTTAAAGCTACGTGGTTTTGTCCTGCAAAAAATACACCCTCTCCAACGTCAGACGAAACCAGCAATTGTCTTTCTCCCTCAGATAAATAAAATGTTTCAGCTAAAACAGGGATTGAAGCGCTTGATTGCTTCATTAAAAATTGGATAGAAGCATTACTGACAATAGCTTTTCCATAATCATTATGTAAAAAGTCCTCAACATCTTGAGTAATAGTAGTAATTCCTAAATAATATTTACGTGCTCTTTTAACCATAGAGTGAATAAAAGAGGCACTGTCTTTATGCTTCATAAAATACCAGGCTTCATCAATCACTAAAATTCTACGTTTTAAATTCTTTTTTACTCTAGTCCAAATAAAATCTAGGATAATAAACATAGCAATAGGCCTAAGAGCTTCTTCCATTTCTTTTACAGAAAATACTGTAAAAGGATTGGTAATATTCATATTGGATGGTTTATCAAAAATACCTCTAAAGGAACCGGTGATAAACTTTTCAAGTCTAGCAGCAATATCATTAGCATCATCATTTTCCATACCAATTAGTGCTTTATATAGATCTTCCATTAGAGGTGGTTCGTTTGTTTGAGTTACTGGATCTGGAGTAATGCCCTTGGCTTTATAAGCAGCAATTAAAGCTCTATCTAATAAGGCTTCTTGTTGGGCAGTCATTTCTCCCAACATGACTTTTAGTAATCCGTGTAGGGTAATAACTTTTTGTCCAAGCTCATTTTCTCCCTCCTCATACATAGCAGAGAGATCAAATGGATTTAGTTTTGTTTCAGAACCAAAGGTGAAGTTAATATATTCTCCGCCAACTTTTTTAGCTAACTCCTCATATTCGTGTTCTGGGTCAAGAACAATTACTTCAGCATCAAACATTAATTGACGAATAATTTCCAATTTAACAGTATAAGACTTGCCTGCACCAGATTTAGCGAAAATAACCATGTTGGCATTTTCCATTTTAAAACGATCAAAAATTACCAATGAATCATTATGTTCATTAATTCCATAAAGAATTCCAGTTTCCATGGTTAATTCTGAAGAAGTAAAAGGAAAGGTTGTGGCTAGTGACGTAGTATCCATGTTTCTAGTAATCATTAGCTTATCTTTACCCATTGGAAGAGTGGTCTTAAAGCCTTCATCCATTTGCAAAGTTGCCTTTTTAGAAACAATAAGCAGAGAACCCAACATTGATTGAATGTTTTTGGTTATTTTATCTAAAAACTCCATACTTGGAGCATTCAGAGTTATATATAGACCAAATTGAAAAAATCTCTCTGATCCAGCTGCTAGTTGTTCTCGAATGGACCTAGCATCACTTAATTTAATCTCAGTATTAATATTACTAATTTTTCCAGATCTGATGTCAGATTGGATTTCTGCCTCCATCTCAGTAATTTTTCTTTTTAAGTTATCTAAAACCTCAGAAGAGTCAACGGGATAAACAAACATTGAGATGTTTGCTTGACTAGGAAAGTTAATAAGAGGAGATAACCAGTTGGCTGGAACTGTACGAGGGTAGCCGGCCACAAAAAGAGTACGGGTGTAAGTAGAGTTAATTTGTTGATAGGTAAAATCAACCTCAATTGCTTCAGGAGCAATAATGTCTTGAATTGTTACTAGACCTTGAGAAAACTCTTTGATCTTTTCCATCTCTTTTTGTTCTTGAGTTGGTTCTGAAGAGTTATTCGTGGTTTTTTTGCTAAAAAATGGCAACTGAAAGGGCATTGTTCTCTATTGTAACCATATTTTTACTAAGACTTGTAGTGCAGAACTATAATTCTGCCACAGGTGGTAATGTTTGATCTACTTTTGGTTGATTTTGCACCACAATTGGAGCTACTTCAATTTCTTTTTTTACTTCGTTTGGTTGTAAAACTTGATTATTTGCAGTTTTTGCTGCCTCAAAGACTGTTTGGGTTTGAATTTGAGTAGGTGTTTGTTTTGGAATTTCAACAGGAGTAGTTTGATTTTGCGGGACAACCTGTAAATTTGGTCTTGGAGCAGCTTCTTCTGGCATTTCCTTTGGTACTACCGCCGAAGCTGCTATTTCAGCAGTTCCTGCTTCCGGCACATCTTTGACGGACTGAATGTTTTCTTTCTTAGAATCATTATCTTTAGTGAGACTGATTAATGAATTTAAGTCTGGAGCTGTTTGAGCCTGAACAGTCATTGTTTCATAATCTTGACTGTTGGTAATTTGCTGACCCTCATAGGCCTCTGGGTTATAGCTATTATAGAAAAACTCAATTATTTCTTGAGTTAAGATTTGTCTAGCGAATAAGCCAATTCTATTAAATTGAGCAATTAAGTGATCTCTTCTTGGTTCCAGAACTCCAAGGCCCTTTTCTATTACTGCGGCTTTTTGTTCTTTGGTTAGACTAGGAGCACTACTGCCGGGAAGAACACTCTGTGGTGTAACCATGCCAACCTCTGCAGGAGAAGCAGGAATAGTTACATAGAATTTTTTATCAAGAACATTTCTTTCTTTGATTAATTGACCAACAAAACCCTGATATCTTTGAATTAACGCTCTCTTTTCATTAGTAGTGGCTTTTTCAGCTTGAATATCTAATAAACGAAGATAAGCAGTCGCGTCTTTTGTTTTAGAACTAATAATAATTTGAATTGGAAAGTTTAGTGAATTAAGGAGTGCGGCGTAGGCATAAATAATTGCATCTTGTTCTTGCTCTGCTAATAAGCCGAAATTCATTGCACTGACCATTAAAGTCATGGAAACAGTTCCATCTTTTAAAATAGCTACGTCATTAGAAATATCAAAAATATCTAAAAACTTTTGTGTTGTGGAAGAAATATCATCGCCAGCAGACATATCTGTCTATCGTACAGGAAAAGAAGATCACCTCGCAACTTGTAAACAAAATTTAAACGGATCTTATTTCCAATGGTGTAATGATTTTGCCGCTTAAAGTTAAAGTTTTTTCAGTAAATTGAAAATCTGTTTTTTCGACAGAAATAATATAAGTGCCATTAGGAAGGGCAGTGCTCAAACTAAATTGTCCCAATAAATTAGTTTTTAATGAGGAGACAACCTGTCCCTGGGTTGTTTTTATTGTTATCACTGCTTGATCAACCAACTTATTGTCTTGAGTTAAAACCATACCAACAATAGTATTTGGAGTAGTTGGTTGTTTTGGAAAAGGAAGACTTTCGTTGGTGGAGATTGTTTCTTTTGGAATTTCTATCGTTTTGTTAATAGGGATTGTTTCTGGAACTGGCTGCAGGATTGTTTTGTCTGCTGAGGCAATCTCAATTTTTTTATTAGTTTGTTGTTGCTGTTGAAAAATAATGTTTTCAGAGTTTTCAACCATGTCTTGACTTTTTTTAGCCAAATTTCTTACTTTTGGTACTAAATTTGGTTTTACTTTTCTTGGCGTTGCAGTTATTTCTGTTACCTGAACATTTTCATAAAGAGCCAAAACATCTCTAATTTTTATGTTTTCTTCATCATCAAAGGAGTCGGTGGGTTTTTGATCTCCTACAGAACTAAGGTATTCTTTAATTCTTTGTCTACGAGCTGGGGTTAAATCAATTTCAAAAGCTTCCTCTTCCTTGGTTTTTTCTCTTTTTTGGTGAGTAAAGGCAAATGGAATTTCTGTTTCTTTTTTCCAATAATATTTAGTTGGGTTATAAATAATCTTAAAAAATGTAGTAATCCAGTGATCCAAAGGTCTTTCTTCTATTGGAACAAAGGCGATAATTACACCAAATCCAGCCGAGAGAATAATAAGAGTCCATTTAACAATGCCTATTAAATTGGTGTTGTAAATAATTACAGCAATCACCACACCCAAAGCAACCTCTGCAAATTGCTTTAAGGTCATATTGCCAACAATATGAAATTTATATCCCACAACGTCTTGTGGAATTGGATGATCACGCATGCTGTGTATATCTTAGCGTGTCTCAATGACTGATGCTAGAGTTATGTTGAAAGAAAAAGAAAAAATCAGGGTAAACTATTCAACTTTTACTGCTGGAGTGATAATTTCAGCGTCTATTATTTTTCCTTCATTGCTAAACAACTTTCCCACAAAGTGATAGAAAGGGTAAGCAATTTTTTGATTTAAGTCAGCTCGATATTCAATAGTAACACTAGTTAAATCTCCAGATTCTATTTCTTTTAAAGAGATGGTTCCAGTTTCTTTATTATATGCGGAGATGATTGAAGCTTCTTGTCTATTATTTATATTGTCTATTGCCTCATTAATTGGAATGGTGGTCAAGTTTTTTTCGGTTAATAGCGGATAAATAAATTTATCTTGGAAAACTATTTTTTGAACTTCATAATCACTGTTTATTAATACTGATATAGCAGCCTGTTTTTGATGTTCTAGAAACAAGGGGATATTATTAATTGTATAGATGAAAGGTACTTCAATAATTGTTGTTTCACCAAAAGATACTTCTCTAAGTTCTCCAATTCCATAAAAACGCTTAATTCCACCTTTGTACATAGTTAAAGGAAGGCTGTTAAAAACAGTTTTTACAAAGTCTTGAGCAACTTTTGTTGCTTTGTTTGTTTCAGAAATAAGATTGTCTTTTGGTGAGAAATTGGAATAAAAAAGATATGAATCATCTTGAGTATTATATGAGAGAGTAAACTTCTCACCTTTCCAAAGACCTGGTACATCAGGCACTATTTTTAGTGAATGCTCTTTTATTAATTGATCCTTTAGATATTCAGCTGTAATAGTGCTGGGACTAATTGTTGCTAACGGATATTTTGGTTTTGCTTCTGGAACTTCACCTGTAAAACGAATATTTTTAAATCTGGTTTGATCTCCGCCATTATTTGTTATTACAAAATCTGTTTTGGGAATTATTGTTTCTTTTGGAGTAAAAATAGTAAAGAGTGTTGTTAAAACTAAGCCAACAACACTAATTCCAATCAATATCACATACCATTTTTTTTCAGCTAAAAATGTTTTTTGAGTTTTATTCATAACATGTCCTAACTGGATCATTTACTTTAACACTTGCTCCGTCTGGCATTAAAGATGGTAAAGTTCCAGAATTTGGTGGACTACCAATTAAACCAAAATGTAGGTGAGGGCCAGAAGAATTACCAGTATTTCCCATGACTCCTAAAATTTCTCCAGCAGAAACACTTTTGCAAGAAAGAGTGTTTGAAGATCTCATGTGAGCTAATACAAAACTACCTTCAGCAGATTTTAAAACCACATGAATTCCATAGCCTGGATCCATATTTCCAGGACAGGCTTCTCCATCAAAAGGAGCAAAAATTGGTGTACCTTCGCTATTAGCAATGTCAAAAGCATCAACTCTCTGATGTGAATAACTACCACCTGGTAGCTGAGTAATAGTTCCACTGGCGGGCCAACAACCAGCACCTTGAGAATAATCACCGATATAAACTACTTCACCAGTAATAGCGTTATCAGTGCCTTCCACACCCGTTTCTGGATCCTTAGCGAAGATTTTTAAATCAAAAGTATTTAAAATTGAGGCATTATCATATTTTTCATCAAATGTTTCTGAATAAGAGAGAACAACCGACTCTCCTGGAGTAATAACCATTTCCTCATATAATTCTGGAAAGTCAGTTAAATTTTTTATTCTATCTGGAATTGTTGGGGGAGTTTTGCCCTCCTCTTCCCAAGCCTTTTTGCTGTGGTTAACTTTTAAGGTGTCTTTGGCATCTAAAACTTGTAAAGTAAAGTTTCCTTTTGGAGTAATAGTGATCGTGTATTCAACTTTTAAAGGAAAGGCTGGGTTTTCACATTTGTTTTCTGGACAACCAGCAATAAATGCTCTTTTTTCAATAGTGACATATTCTGACTCTTTGCCCGGAGTAGAACCAGAAACAGTACTTAGAGGATCAACAATGGGGAAGTTGGCTAATAGAGCACCAGATTGAACGGCGTGTAAAAGTAGATTTCCCCCAGTAATTAAACCAGCTGATGTTAATACTGCTTGGGTTGCGATGTGGGTTACTGATTTGGTTACAATTAAATTTGAATGGGGAATGGCATTGTTGATTGCTGCTTTTTTTGCCAAAGCGCTATTTGCAGCCGAGATCGATGAACTAGTGCTTGGAACATGAATGGCTGACGCACTTTTGGCACCACTAAATAAATCACCAAACCATTTTTCTGCACCATATCCAAGCCAACCTCCACCAATGGCTCCAGCCAAGGCTCCGCCTGGGCCTCCAAAAATACCTCCCAAAACTCCACCAAGGGTTGCACCAATACGACCACCCCATGTTAGTAGTGGAACAATCAAAGATCCAAGTCCTAAGCCACCACCAATTAATAAGGCCTGGCGACCCTTTTTTGTGGTAGCTATTTTTGCAAAGAAACCAAGAGCTGGGTGAATAGCTGTTCCAGCAGCAGCAGCTCCACTGCTCAAACCAGCTTCTGCAGCCTTTTCAGCCGCTTTAGCAGCTGCCTTTTTACTTAGTCTTGAGCTAACACCATTAATTCCTCTTTTGAGTTTGTTTCCCAATCCAGCCGTTTGTTTTCTAAAAGATTTAATACTAGATAGTGGAGACCTAATAACTCCAGCTTGGGGAATGTATTGAGATTCATAGCCGTTGGCTTGAGATTGATCGTAAGATGCTGCGGCTCCGCCAATTAGAGGAGCTAAATCATGAATTGCTAACTCTCGTGGAACAAAATTAACATCATTGGCAATGTTTTTAACTGCATTGCCACCGGCTTCTCCATACCCCAAAGCAACGAGAATTTGTTCTCTTTCTTCGTATTGTATGTTTTCCCAGACACTTTTTAAAAAAGCTTCTTTTTTCTTACTATCTATTAGTGGGCTTTTACCGTTGGTTAGTTCAACTATTTCTCCTGGGTTGGAAGAAATAGCTTTTGCTCCAACCATGGTTTTGTTAGTTGGAGCTGCTACTCCTCTAGCAAAAACCTGATTACTTTTACTAGCTGATATCTCGCCCTTGCTTTTATCTAGTAAATCTAGGGCTTCTCTAGTAGCAAATCTAGCTTCATTGTGTAATAAGATTTGTCCAGTTTTTCGGCCAAGAATTGATCTGCGAGCAATCCAAATTTCTTGTAATGATTCATAAATATCTGGTCTAAAAGGTATTTCATCACCAAAAATCAAGCGAAAGCGACCTTCATCAATGTATTTTAATAGTTCAATTGGGTAGGCCTGATCAATCCAGGAATCAATTACGTTAACAACGTTTGTTTTTGAAAGTGCCAAACGATCGTCTCTAACACCAATTCTTCGAAGCTCTGTTTCAAGTAGCTTGTCTGTTTCTTTGGTTAGATAGTCAACGTCTCCGCTAGCAAGTTTGTCTCCAGAGAGACTAGTTAAGATTTCTTGTTCTTTAGAATTTTCAAAAACCCCAGAAAAACTTTGAATAAGGGGGCTTATATCTTCTCCCTGAGAGGCTCTTTCAATTGCATTTTCTATTTGTTCTTTAATTTTGGGGTCGGTATTTCCTTTAACTATGTCTTCTAGTCTGTTTGAGATTAAAGAAGTGGTACGAAAATCGTTTTGTACCATCCAAATATATTCTCGAATGAGAGTTAGTCTAGTTTCTGGATCAAGTAGGTTTTTATGTTTTCCATCTCCAATTACGGTAAGGAAAAAACCAGTTGTTTTTTGTGAAAGTAACTCACGAAGTTCTCTAGAATTCTGTAGGGTTCCAGGCGGTAATTTATGAAAAATTTCTAATTGAACAAGGGCTATTTCAGTAAAATTAACAGACTGCTCTCTTAAAGCCGGACTAAATAGTTGGCTTTTAATATCAAGTAATTCTTCTGGTTTTGTTTCTTTTTTTTCTTCTAGTGGTCTATTTTCTTCGTCTTTACCTTCGTTTTCAGCGTTTTCTTCCTCGTTTTCTTGAGCCTGAGTAGTTCCGGTTGCAACCACTGCTGTATCCACCGATTGGGTTTCTTCTTCGTCCTCCTCTTTTTCTTCTTCTTCCTCTTTTTTTTCTGTTTTTTCTAAAGCGGCGATTAAAAATCTGGCTACTGGTTTAATATAGTCAGTTAATAATGAGTTGAGATAGCGATCATCGTCTTTTGAAATTTCTAGATCAAAATCATGTGATTTACAGTAATCAATAATGGCAGTGGCTTTTTTTAGAACATCCGTTGGGGCTTCTTTTGTATAAAAAGATAGGATTGTTTGTGGATCGCCGCCTATTAATTTGTAATAAATGTCAGCGAATAAAAAAGCTAAATCGCTTTTATATAAAAAGAAGCCGGGATCTTCTTTGTCTTTCTCATCAGTGTCTTTTCTGTTTTTAGTTGTGTAATAGAGAGTGTCTAGGGAATAACTTTTAAAGAGTTGTGCATACGAAAAATTGATTTGGGCTTCTTCTTTAATGTCTGTGTTGAGAATTAGTTTTAAAAAACCAATTGCTGATTCTTTGGTTAAACCATCAACAGCTCTTTTTAAAGCATAACGACCATTAGCTAGTGTGTATGAAGCATCATCAGCCATTGTTATTTATTATAGCTGTAATCTGGTTGAAACGCACGAGAAGTCATCTAGATTAGATTGGCTATAAAACCACCTAGTGTTTCTGCTGGTTTGTTAATTATTGGCATGGTTTTTTTGGGAAAACTAGGGTTTATAGGAGAGCTATTTTTAGTAGAACTAGCATAATTTGGTGGTGATTTGTAATTCATTTCGCAACTCAAGCACCAATCACATTCTCCAATCCAAGTATTTAATGATCCACATCTCACGCAACTTCCCATACTCCAATCTTTAGCTCTGTCTGATCCAATGTATTTAGCCAAATCTTTTCTAGATAAACTTGCAAAATCAAAACTTCCCCTTAATTTAATTAATTGCTGAACGCTTCCAATTGGACTTAGGGCAACACATTCAATTAGTGAAGTATTGAATGCTTTGGTGGCTGATGAAAAATTAAGATTTTTTGCAAGAGAAAGAGCAAAAGCTTCTTCACCTAAATTACCATATTTTTTGAAGTGTTCAAAAATTGAAACGCGTTTTTTACTTGATATTTTTTTGACATCCAGTATTCCAGCTAAAACAACTCTTTTAATAAATATTCCCAATTTGTTAACAGTATTAGTTTCCAGGTTTGGGTCGTTTTTTAATTCGTCTGAAAAAGTATCTAATACTAATTCAGCATATTCCTTGAGAGCTGGTTCCATTTTTTCTATTTTTTTACGAGTGATTTTTTGTCTTATTTTTTTAAAGAATTTATTTTCTGGGAAAATTTCCAAAAATGTGTCAGAGGCAGTTTTTTCTTGAAAATTATTTGGTAAAGTTATTAGCTGTTCCATTACAAATTTTTCTTTGGCTTTGAAATCTAAATCACTAAAGTTTTCAGGAACAGATATCCCTAATTTGGTAAATAGTTTTTTATGATCTGACCAATCTCTTGGCGCCATGTGTTGATCATGTAAAAGAATAAAGCGGTTTAGACTGGGAATAAATATTGGTTGAGCAATTACCATGACGCTTAGGTTGCCTTCATGTACTTCTGATTGTGGCATTAGATAGAGGTATTTTGGGCCAATAGTAATTGGTTCTATTTGTTCAGTTAAACCCATTTTTCTTCTAACTTCAGGGCGAATAAATTGAAAAGAATCGGTTGGTGATAAGGTTTTCCAGCCTTTATTTTCCAGGATTTTTTGAGTTTTATTTTCTGGATTTCTGTTTGTTTTGACTTCTTTTTTATCTTCACTTATTAAAGCTATCCAGGCGTGTGGGGATTGATTGAATAAGTCTCTGATGTTTAAAAGTAGCTGTTCTATTTGTTGTTTTTCCAATAAATAACGGTCTTTTTCTGCTTGATTGATGACTAAGGATTGAACAGCATCTTCACAGATTTGAAGTAAGTCTGGCCTGAGTTTGTATACATCGTCATAGAGAGCAATTTCCCCGGATTCTTTTTGAGCGATGTCATAGGCTAGGTGAGTAATTGGCAGTCTTTGGGTTTCAGATAATATGGAGCGAAAAAAATAGATTAGTAGATCGATTTGTTGTTGGCGATTTTTTATTGGTAGAACTTCTTTGATTAAAAAATTTAATATGACAATGATCTTGTCTTGTTCTGGGTTGGGGATTTCTTTGGTTGTTAAGTTTTCAGTTTCTGGTTTTTCCAACCTAGAAAGATCGCTTAATTCATTGACTAAAGAAGCCGAAAAAATACCTCCTGTGTCAATAGAGCTTAATTCTTTAAAGCCAAATGTTGGTAAAAGTTGGTCGGTTGTGGTTGGTGTAAATGTTTGTTCTGATAACACAAAAGCTCCTCGTTAGAGGAGCATCGGGTAAGACAATGAATATCCCGATGCTCGTCGGAAAAGTAATTTTATTTGTTACTTTTCTTCTAGTTTTCCAGAGGAAAACTAGGTTACTCTGACCGGACTTGTCTTTGAAAAAGCTTCACCGTTGCGGCACAGTCCTCGAATTAAACGAGACTTCCGAGTAATGGGGAAGTTATAGCATGCATGGGTGTTTATTGTCTACCAAACTAAAAATAGTTTTTTTTGAGATTTTTTTGAGTAAAAATGATAGAATATAGTCATGGTAGAAGCTGGAAAATTTGCTCCACTAAAAGAAGTTATTAAAAAAGTTGAAAAATACTTTTCGTTAAGTGAGCTTTTTATTTCTCTAGAAGGATTTCCCAAAGAACAAAACTTGGTCAAGATATTGACTAGTATTGAAGATCGTATCTTTGATGAAGATGGGGAATTAACTGATAGGGCTGATGACGAGACATATATATTATTGGTTTCAAAAATTTGCAAAGAAGCGCTGGCTGTTTTTACTCAGATAGAAGAAACAGCTAGAAGAAATGCTGAAAAAGAAGCAATGGCTGGTCTTACCGGAGCCAAATTTAAAATGGAAGCTATTGTTGGTATTAAGAAAACCACAAAAAATAAAGAGGTCATGGTTGTTGCAGATTTAATGAGAGGTGTAATTTATACATACCTAAATAAGTTGGCTGAAGAAGGATTGTTGACGACTGAAGATATGACTGAGCTAGGTTTTACAAAGAATGATGTTGATGTTATTTCCAAAAATTTAATAGAAAAATCAAAAGAAGAAATGGATGCTTGGAAAAATGGTGAAGCAGAAGTTCAATTTCCAATACTAACTGAATTAAGAGATATCATTCTAGAAACTCCAACAACAAAGGATGAAATATTGGATTTACAACAGAGGATAACTGATTTGAGTAGTGAAACAAAAAGCCAATTGGTGGCTGCAGGAGTTGTTGGTGATAAATATCAATTTATAGAAACTACATTTTTTGTTCCGGCTGAACAAAAAATGATGGAATTGACTAAAGAAAAGACAAGACTAGAAGAAGAAGAAGCATCTGAAGAAAAAAATAGAGAAACTCAAGAAGCTATTGCTGAGTTTCGATCAAAGACAGCTTTATTTGAAGCTGCAATTAAAAATATTCCCCTAGAGAGAAAAGATCTAACTACTATCTGGGAACCAAGATCACCAGGTAGTCCTGAATTAATTGAAAAACCATTTAATCCAATTGATCAAAAAGATAATAAGCGTTTTTCCAAACAATTAAAAGAATTGGAAAGAAGAAGAAATATTCTTTTGGAAGAAAAACAAAAATTAGAAAATGCTGATGCTTTTAAAAAAGCTGATGCAGACAAACTTGGTTCTACTGAAATAAACAAGGTTATTGATGAGATGCTTCGTAGGTTTGAAGAGGTTTCTAGAAGAGTTAATTCATTAATTGAAGAAGCAAAAAAACCTCCCATTGAAGAAATGACTATTACCGACTTGGCAGACGAGTTGATTAGGGAAAGAAGAGATCCCTTTTTCTGGAAAGAATTTAAATCATCTGCGGTTGGTTCAGATAGAATTAATCAGGTAATTAATGCTTTCATTGGTGAGATTGGTAAAAGAAAAGAAAATGATCCAGAAGCTGAAATAAACAGAATTGTTCAAAAAGTAAGAGTACAGTTATCTACTTTAAGTAACGAACTACAACATGAGGATGAAAAGGCTTCTCGTGATAGAAGTAGATTATGGACAGAGGCAGCAAAAAGAATTTTAACTCGTAGAGAGTTACTTATTGCCACAACATATAACCCAAAATGGGGCAATCAAATAAGAGAAATGTTGGAGTGGGCTACTAGAACTGCAGCATTAAATCCTGGGGAAGTTGTAGTGAAAAGGAATGGAAAATTAGTTGTTATTCCTACTGACGGGACAGTTGTAGTGGATGAGAATGGAGTGGTAAATAAGATTCCTAACCCTGTCAAAGATGGAAATGAGGGTTGGCCGGAATTAAAACCAGGTGAAAAAATATTATACTCATATGATCGATCAATGGACTACAACGAGTTGGCTGGTGAAAATGGTTCTACTAATTTAACAAAAAAACTTAAAGAGAAGTTTAAAGATTACGCAGAAGACCCAGAGATGGCCTATGCAATGCAGTTTGCTTTTGATTTATTTGTATCTTTTGATTTGTTAACTATTTCTCTCGGAGAACTGCAAAAAAGAACCAGAACAAGAGCTCACAATGGTGCTGTTAAAGATAAAGATCGCATCATGTTCCATGATCCTTTGGCATCAGCAATCCATAGAGCCTATAGATATGGTGGAAATAAATATGACTGGTCATTGAGAATTCTTGTATTTTTTGAAAAATTTGGAAAAAGTGGCCAATTCCAATATGGTAAAGACAAATCAAAGGTAAGTAAAAAAGTTAGAGAGAGCAAACATTATCAAAGTGATCATGAAAAAATCATTGAATTACAAGATATGTTGGTAGATCATCAAGATATTTTTTATGATGCAAGCGCTTTTGCTGGGAAAATTCCACTTCCCGGATTTTGTGAAACAGTTGGTATTAGTACCTATGACTTTTTAACCCTTCATGGACCAGAGGATACTCAAGGCACTGGTGGAAAGGGAGAAAAATTGTGGTTATTTGATCATTTAATTGATTATCAAAATAGAACCATTCCTGGTAGCGAAAAGGATGCAGAAGATCCAGATGCTGTCGATTTGGCTTCTGATTTGGATGAAATTGAAGATTTGACAGAAGAAACAAAGGAAATTCTCAGGTCAATAAACCTAACAAATATATTCTTGTTAAAAGCACGTCGAGCAGACTTAATTGAGGATGAAATTTTCAAAAATTTAAGTGAAGATCAACAGAAAATAATTCTTAAAGCAACTGAGGAAGCAGTAAAAATTCCAGATGGAGAGAAAGTTGACAAGGCAGCAAGTATAGAACTTTATGCATTGGCTGAGGAAAATGGCTTTGCTCAATTGCTTGAGTTAACTTTCAAAAAAATGGGGCCTGTAACTGAAGAGCACATTTTACGTAAAACAAAAGATGGCGGTAAAGGTGGATTGCTTGGAGAATGGTTGCAAACAGCTGGAAGAGCAAAGATGTTTCCATCAAGTCAACTTAGATTATTTTTAGCTCCCTTATTAACTAATTTTGTAATGAGACTTTTTCAAAATTTTGAAGGAAAAGGTAATGAGGCAGAAAGAGAAACTCTTTTCAAAGATGTTGTTGATGAACTAAGAGACTCAATGGAAGCTGGTGGACTTTCTTCATATAAAAGAGAAGTTACTAGCGTAATCAATGCAATTTGTGAACGTCCAATTTATGAGGCTGTACCAAGAGATAAATCAAATCCATATGGAAGTTATGACATAGTTGAGACTGGGAACAAACAAAAACAATCCAAATCAATCCAACCTTACGAAAATTGGAGGTTACATAAAAGAGATAATTATCTTAAAAAATGGTATCCACATGAGCATCATGGCGAGGCTCCTCCAGCCACAGTTCTCGGGTTGAGTGCAGAAGCAATAGTTCATCCACTAAAAACCTTAAAAAAGAGTTTGAGGGGTAAAAATCCAGCGGAAGCTGAATTTTTGAAAATGATGGCTGGTGAAGAAGAAATTCCTGATTTAGTTGAGAGATCTGGCAGTTTAATTCAAACAAGCAGTGAAGAATAAAAACAGTCAGCTTAATTAGTTTTTTTAGCGAAAAAAATCTTACTAGGCAATTAGAATATTTATATTAGTCAACTGCTTTATCAGTTGCTCTTGGATGTGGCTTAGTAGTTCCGCCCTCTTTTTTATTAAGAAGTTTATCAAGTATTTTGGTTGAATCTTGAGGGTCAAATAAATTTCCACTTCTTGCTTGATCAAAAAATACACGACCCTTTTTGCCTGTTTCAACATCGCCGCTCCATCCTTGTAGAACTCCACCGGCTCTAATGTCTCGGCCATTCTCATCTTTCTCTCCAGTCTTAGCTCCTCGCCATAAGCTATCTGTAAGAAATGCTCTTGGGTTTTGTCTACCATACGACATAATTCCAGCCTTTGCTGCACCTCCAACCGCACCAATTGCACCCGTTGCCAATGGCAAAGCAGGTTCTCCAGCTGCCATATTTTTAACAGCTTTAAAGGCCAAGGTTTCCCAAATACCACCATCAATTTTCATGGCTTTTTTCATTTCAACAATCAACTCTGGAATTACCAAAATAATACCTATGCCAACCAAAGTCATAATAACTCCTCCGGACCCGCGACCAATTAAATATGGAGGTAAGAATCCACCACTATTAATATCTCCCTTGGTAAACAATTCATAGAGAATTAGAGAAAATAAAACCATTGGAAAAGCCATTAGGTTGCCAAAAACAATCTTTATCCAATAACCAAAATTACTTTTTCCTGGTAAAGCTCCCATCATTAATAAAACTGGAGCAACAACTATAGCAATAATTATGGTGATATAAATTTTGAGAAGATCAAAGAATAATTTGAATACGCCAATTAAAATAGCAACGGAGACGATTAAACCCAATGTAAGACCCCCCAGCCATCCCAAAACATCTCCAACAGCGCCCGTATCAATGGCACCAGCAAAGCTCTTAACTGCTTCATTCATATTAGCAAAAGCACCACTGCCATTAACTCCAGTTACCAAATCCCAGCCAATTTGTAAGAAGTTTTTACTAAGCAAATCAACACCACTATCTGGTCTGAATAAACCAATCATTAAATACATAATTAAATACATCAAATCAATTAAAAATCCAGCGATGGCATAAGAAAAAGTGACGAAAATTAAAGAAACAATAATTCCAGGAATAGCTTGTTGAGCCGTAACCACGGTTTGTCCACCAAGATTTTGACGGAACATGATCATAAAACCAATAACCAGGAAAATTACTACAAAAAAGAAATAAGCAATGTTGCGGAACACTTTCCAAGCCTCAAGTACTGGATCAAGTGAAGAGAAGCCCAATCCCTGAGCATGTGCTTGAGGAATAATATGAGCATCTTCCAATAAAGTGGCCACATAGGTAACTCCAGAGGCTGGAGGATTATAAAGCATGGCCAAAGCTTGAGTTGTTTCACCAATCGCTCCGCGTCCATATTTAGCATAAACAATCTTTTTTTGTTCATCAGTCATTTTTTGCACAGTTGGAGAATTTTCTGGCACGCCATTTAATTTTAAATAAGCATCTGCCTCCCAAGCATTTGATGTTTCTGGAACAAAAGAATTGAGTGAGACAGCTCCTGTTTCATCGGCGGCAACCTGTGCCTCAAGAGTATTGCTGGTATTTTGTTCAATGCCAGTAACCTCCATAAACCACTGGACTAAGTCAAGGGCTTTAACAGGTTTAGCAGTCAAAAAAGATGCTGTAATAAAGAAGGCTATGAGAATAATTAACCGGGTGAGGCTTTTCATTGCTTTTATATTGTACGTCAAGAAAACAAAAAGCAAAACCATTAAAAGATTAATTAAATACTACAAAATAACTCATAAATGATCTATACTACTCATAATGATCGCGCTAGAGCAAATAAATTCTCTAAAAGAATATTTTCAATCCGCTGAAACCATTGCGGTAATATTGGGTGCCAAACCTTCGGTTGATCAAATTGCTTTAGCTAGTGCTTTATTTGAAGGTTGTAAAAACCTTAATAAAGAAGTTGGCTTCTACGCTCCAAGAAAAATTCAAGACGAATACTTTTCTTCTCTCAACGAATTACAAACAGAACTAGGAAAACAAAACCTAGTAGTTTCATTTGACTATGATGAAACAGCTGTCGATAAAGTTAGTTATCATATTGGCGAAGATACCAAGAAATTTTATTTAACAGTGAAACCAAAAAGAGGTCAGAAACCCCTTGATGCCAAATCAGTTGAATTTTCTTATGCAGGAGCCGAATTTGATTTAGTATTTCTAATTGGAGTTCATGATCTAGACTCATTAGAGCAACTATATTATGGCTATGAATCTTTTTATGATAATACCTATGTAGTTACCCTACACAACTTTAAAACCGAAATAGGCACAGCTCAACTGGACTTATCTGGGTTCAGTAGTCTTTGTGAAGGCTCAATGGCTTTACTTGAAAACATTGGCATTGAATTAACAGAATCAGTTGCGACCCCATTACTAATGGGATTAGATGCTGCTACTCAAAACCTTCAATCTTTTACTGCCACTGCCGATACATTTGATAATGTTGCCAAGCTTTTAAGAACCGGAGCAAGAAGAATTAAACGCAAAGAATCTCCATCTATTTCTATAAAAGAAGACAAAAAACTTGGTCGCCCAAGAAAAAAGAGAATTACTAAAATTGAAATTAGTAAATCTTAATTAATTTCCCAAAAAAATTAACGAATATTGCCACAATCTAACTTGAATGTGTCCATCGTACAAACACAGTAGTTTGCGCCGCCACAACCATCAACTTCCTCGTAACCAGCGCAAGCGTCAGTTGTAAGATATTCTGTTGGCACACCATAGTTCCTACCAGCCATCATATAATATAGTTGTTGGGTAGATGGGGTAGTGCCATGAACGGCTTTGTATTGTTCTACTAGCCAACCTCTTTCTGATTTTCTTTTACGAAGCACATATTCCATTGAAGTTTTAATGTCGCAACCAATGTCTGGATTATTTCTTGCCTCTTGAACCCATGGATCAGAAGTATCATCAGCAATGTATGCTGCTTGTGGACAGCCAGCTTTATCAATGCATTGGGGGATAAGGACACCAACAATTCCTGAAGCGCCACAGGCATTGGTAATTATTTCTCCACAACTCATTTCTTTTTCTCCAGCCAAAATCTTTCTTAACATAGGACTTCCCTCGATTTGTAAAAAGCCCCAAAGCATCTGCGCATCATTTGGATCATTGCCAGCTACACTACAAGTCATTTTCATTAATTCATTCATAGTTGGTAGCTTCGTTGTTCTTCCCTTAATCTCATCACAAGATTCTTCTTCTCCAGTACCAGGCTCCTCATTGTTTCGATCATATCCTTTGCAGCGACCTAAGAATAAGTCTTCAGTTCTTTCACAAGAAGTAACATATTCATAAGTTTTTGATCCCATCTCACGGAAATACTCTTGAATTTTTCTAATTGTCCAACCAAGTTCAGCCCCCAAAATTCTCATTGGCTCATCTGGATGCTCAACTGTTACACCAGTAAACTGTTTTCTTTCACAAGGAATACAGTCACCCTCATCTTCATCTTTTTTATTACAACTCTCAGAACAACCGGGTGGTTGGTGGTAAATAAAGCTAAAGGTATCTGTTTTACTTTTTAAATTAGCGCTAGTATTTATAAACGTTAGATATTCAGGAATAATTCCGCAGGCTCCATTAAAATCTGGTACACAGTTGTTTTCGACGATTGTTTTGAATTGTTCAGTAGTAAATAGTTGCTGTAAAGTTTTATTAATGTATTCCATATCAGCTCCATATGGAGTAATGAGATGGCCTCTAACAGCAATTGGATCAGCATCGAGATCACCGTTAACTACGGTGTCTTTAACAATAATATTCCAATCAAAGGTATATTTATTATCAGAGGGGAAAGTGAAAGAGAAGAAAGGATCTCTTAACTCTCTTTGTTCTGGGTCGACAATGGCCATAGAACCCAATTCACTAACAATTTCATAAGAACCATTGAAGCCAGCACAGTCTAAACCACTACCATTAACCTGATCTATTAAAGATCTCATGAGGATTTTGTCTGGAGCACCGCCAATACATTGAGGCAATCCGCCACAATTAATAATGGCATCTTTTTTTCCTTCTCGAACAGCCAAGATATCACCCAAAAATTCTTTACGATCTTTTTTCATTTCATCAATGTGAGCTTGGATTCTGTCTGGCTCACTATATAGATAGCTGGTTAGTCTTGCCGAATCCATAAGCCCAGGCATCGAAAAAATCATATTGGTTGCTGTCATTGGAACTTTGAAGCCAATAACAATTGGAGCATGTTTTTTAACTGGCATTCTTGGATGCTGAGCTGGGTTTGGCTCTGGTTTAATGATTTGTAAAAAGTCAAAAATATCAGCATTAGATTCAAATAGAGCAGGATTGACCAACTCATTCCCTTCCATAACATTTTGTTTGATAGAAACAATTAAGAAAGCCAGGCGATACATGCCATCTAGATTTAAAGGAGCAGCTGTAATAGCGCTTCTCACTGGAGACACATCTGTTTTGTAATCGTTTTCGCTAATCCCAAACTCTTCTTCCATTTCTGGATTCCAGACACCCATGATTTCTGTACAGCTAAAGTTTTTATCTGGATTGGTTTTGCTTTTAATGTTTAACAATCCATGCATTTCAGCAAAAAGCACTAATCCACCATAATCAGTTCCTGGAATTTCTACTTGATTAACATAACAAGGGGAGCCAGGATCTTTAAATTTGTCACAAAAATATCTGTTATAGATACTATATAAATTATTGTATTTCACTATACATTGCTGACTTGGAGACATAAGTGATGTAGCTGCTCCAGCAGAGTTTAGTTCGGCTGGCTGAGTTTGTTGGTTATTAGCTCCAAAAAAACCATCATATGAAGAAACCTTTGTTGTGTTAGGAAAATCTTCATCTCCTTGAAACAGAGGAATTTTGCCTTCTGCAAATCTTCCATCATAAACAGCTTCAGCAGTCAGTCGAACTGGTTTGTCATATTCTTCAAAATATTCTTCAATTGCTCCGTGAACTTGGCCATTAATCCACCATTTTGGTTTAACACACTGAACTTCATATCCTTGGTTGTAAGCCATTTGATAAGTAATAGTATCTTGAACAGTGCCAGTATCTCCAAGAGAATAGCCTTCTTCTAAAACGAGGGGTAAGTAGTTATATATTTCTGGATTTTTTCTAGCGTAATTAACAGCATCATCACTAGAAGCTGCTTGAATTTGTGAAACTCTACCAACGAGTAAATATCCTGTTAGGAAAAACAAAAACAATGGTCTTAACATTGAAGATTTTGATTTCACAATCATTATTATACCCTGAAAAACGACTGTTTTTTTTGAAAAATTATAGAATTTTTAATCCGAAGATAGCTTCGAGTATTTGAGCTATCCAATATGAGGCAAAAAGCAGGATAAATCCCAAAATTGCCATAGTAACTCTTTGTTTTCCAGCATCAAGGCTTTTGCCATTTGAGGCTCCGGCTAATATTTGCAATCCTCCTGCCACGATCATGACAAAAAGAGCTAGGCCAGCTATTGGAAATACAAAGCTTAAGGCTCTGGAAATAATGCCTCCTGGAGTAGAGAGTTCTGCTGCATGGGGAGAGTTTTCTGTTTGTAGAGGATCAAAAGTATTGAGTACATCAGAAGTAACTTCAAAAGTATCAGCGTCTGGCAAACCACCATTGCCTTGGGCATTAATTATGGTTGGAGTAATAAAAGAAAAAACACCAACTAAAAAAGCAGTGGAAAGAAATAGAAGAGATTTTTTCATAATTTAGGTTCCAAATCCTGGAATATGGAAGAAGTTAACTCCTATAAATCTTAATAGGGTAATAGACATAATGATAAAAATTAGACCAATGAGCGCCGCTGTAATTTGTTCCTTTGCATCTTTGGTGGCCTGAGGATCACCTTGAGATACGGACAATCTAAATGCTCCAGCTAGAATTAATAGAAAGGTAGCACCTCCACCAATACTAATACCTATAGTAATAAAGGTTTTAATAATATTTTCTGGTTTGGCTGGAATACAGCCAATAGCAGTCCAAACTCCAGGTGTTCCACTTGATGTTCCGCCAAAACAGGCTTCACATTTACCGCGTTCAGCACCATCATTTATTTGTTCACAAAGTTCAAAGTCTCTAATGGTGGCATTTTGAGAAATATCAGTTCGAACATCAACACACATGTTTGTATCGCAGTAAGCTTCTAGGTTAAAAATAGCTTCACAGCCAGGAAATTTGAAGTTTGAGCCAGCCCTAACTTCTTCAACAAAAACAGTGTGTTTTCCAGTGTCGTCAGAAGTAAATTCTACTGAAGCCTTGCCTCCACTAGCATTAGTTTTTTTGTCTTGAACAACTTTGAACCATCCATCTACACCAACAACAAATCTAACTTCTCCGTTAAATGGGGTGCCGTCTGCCGCTTCTAGTCCTTCAACTTCGACGGTGGCTGTGTTTGAAGTAACATCCATACATCCTGGGGCATAACATTTTTTGCTGTTTTTAGTTTGATAAACATAGAGACTGCATTGACCACCAGTGTTGTTTTTACTAGTTACATAAGTACCAACATCACAAAGTCTATTGCTTCCAGACAAGCCACTGTCATAGAGAAATACATAATGAATATCATCTTCACCAGCCATTGGAGCAGCAGTTAGAGCTTCATTATCAGTAACAGTCCAAGTAACTACCTTATTGCTTACGGATATTCCACCAGGATAAGTTTTATTTTGGTCAATTCTAAAGGAACTAGTTTGAGCCTCATCATCAGTGTTGGAAGTTGCTTTAATTTTTAGGTAGTATTCAGAATTTGGGTTGTAACCACTAGACATGTCGATTTTAATAACATGAGAGCTGGTTCCAATGGGAAGTTTTTCTCCACCAGCTCCGGAAATAACTCCTTGGCAGGAAGAAGCATAAACATTATTTGTTGTGTTCAGAAATAGAGCCATGACAAGAAGGATCACTGATGTTTTTCGGAAAGCTGAAACTAAAAACAATGCCCAAGTGTTTTTCATGGTTTGAATTTTGTCTTTTCAGACATGAGATATTCTATCACGATTTCTTGAGCTAAAACTAGTCTTATAGCAACTAATTTAGCTATTAATTAGTTAAAAACATGTTTTCATAAGTTTCCCTCGATTTCAGCAATGGTTTCTATATAATGAAGGAATGTTGTTTAAGCACAGCAAATTACTCGTGCTGTTTTTACTGTTCTCAGTATTTTTTTTAGTCGGCGGCTTTCCTGGCTTTTTGGCAATGGCAACTGATCCTGTGGCTGATTTACAACAGCAAATCGATGAGTTGGAGCGGATGAAGCAAATGTCAGAAAGCGCGACGAAACCACTTGAACAAGAACTCACTTCTTTACAGAAAAAGATTTCTAATGCTCAACAAGGGATTATTGCTGCTGAAAAACAAACTAAAGAATTGGAACAAAATATTATTAATAGGGAAGATGATTTAGCAGTGCAGTACATAATTTTTACTCATCGTATTGCTCAGCAGTACAAACGATCAAGAACTTTTTCTCCGTTGATGCTATTTTTCAATAGTACTGATGCCAGTAAATTAACTAAGAACCTCGCCTATAGCTCTTCGGTTCAAGCTCAAGATAATCATCTTATTCATTCTTTAACACAAGAGATTTCTTCTTTGGAAGTAGACAAAAAGAAGCTTGAAAAAGACCAAATTACTTTGGCTTCATTACAAAAGCAACTATCTAGTCAAGCTGTTTTTTTTCAAGTAGAGATTAATAAAGCAAAGGATTATCAACAAGATTTAGCTGGAAAGATTGCCAATCTTTCTGCTCAGCAACAAGCAATTATTAGTGCTCGTTCTGGCACATCCATTACTTCAGTAGGAGAGGTTCCATTGGCCGATGATTTTAATGCTTCTATCGCTTATAAGTCTCAAGCTCCTGGCAATTCATTTGCTGTTTTTAGTTTTGGAGCTTATACCCACCGCAATGGTATGAGCCAGTATGGCGCCAAGGCCAGAGCAGAGGCCAATCAATCAGTGGAAGAAATTTTGGCAGCATACTATCCAGGTACTTCAATTAAAAAAGATTATTCAGAAATGGGGGATATTTCTGTTCAAGGAGTTGGCTCTATTTCTTTTGAAGGACAATATTTACAAGGAATCTATGAAATGCCAGGTTCTTGGCATATTAACGCTCTTAAAGCTCAAGCCATTGCAGCTCGTACTTTTGCGATCAAATATACTGATAATGGTAGTAAATCAATTTGTACTACAGAGAGTTGTCAAGTTTTTAAAAATTCACCAAAGGGTGGGGATTGGGAAAAGGCTGTTAATGAAACAAAAAACTGGGTTTTGGTTGATGGCTCTGGTAATCCAGTTTCTACTCAATATGCTTCTACTCATGGTGGTTTTAGTAAGACTAGCGGTTGGGATACGACTGATAAATCAGGATCAAACGATTGGTCTACTAGAGCTTGGGAAAACAAAGCTGGTAGCCCATGGTTTTATAAAGCTTGGTATAGATCTGGATATTCAGCTAGCGGAGCTAGCTGTGGCAAATCACATCCGTGGCTATCGCAAGAAGAATTTACAGACATCATTAATGCTTGGATTGTACGTAAAAACCCCAATGGTGCAGACGTAAATAGAATTACTCCTACTACTATTAATGATTGTAATATTGGTGGCCAGGGAGGCAATCCATATTCAATTTCAGAACTAAGAGATAAGGCCAATGCATCTGGCGGAGCTGTAACAAATATTTCTGCTGTTTCTGTGAGTCATAGTGATAATGGTCAGACTTCAACAGTGAATTTTAGTACCAATAGGGGAGACATTTCTATTTCTGGCAGCGAATTTAAGGAAAGTTTTAACTTGAGAGCTCCTGGATATTTACGCATACCACAGAGTAGTTTTGCTTTCTTTAACATTGAACATAAAAACTAATTTTAAGAAAAGAATTTTTTAATTCCAAATTTATCTAGAGCTTTTTGTTTTGGTGGCAGTTGAGGGAGTGAAGGGGCTTCAATAGCGATTTTTTGTGGCTCAGGCAGGGTACGAAGAGGTTTTACCTCAGGAAGTAATGGCTTTGTTTGGCTTGGCATGAGCAAATTAGCATCTGTCTCTGCAGCATAGGGACGAATGATGCCTAGCGGTTTTGAACGATACATGAGCATGAAGCTTTCTCCTTTTTCAAGAGCTTTGCGAATCGGGTTGAATTTCTCCCGTAATTGCTTCATGGAAATAATTTTCACGATATATCCAGTGTACTTAAAAACAATAGAAGCAGTCAAACGAACTTACTGGTACAAACCATACTCAATAATGAGTTTTTAAACTCCTTGTAGATATTTTGCCGACCAGGGTTTGTAATTTGAGTAATAGGTTTTTTGTCTAATTGTTTCTCCATTTTTATCTTTTATTGTGTGAACAAACTGAGCTTTAATACCACTAGCTGACCAGTCTATTTGTTTTAGTTTTCCAGGTGGCAACGAAGGATCTGGAACATATTCTGTTGGCAGAGGATCTCGATAATCCCATGATTTATAATCAGAAATTTCCGTAGTACGACCATCACTAGTACCATAAAGTTCAACCTTCATATACAAATCATTGCTATTTGTTTCGGTATAAATTAACACATAGTTTTCAGTGTCATTAATAAAACGAAAATCAACATTACCAGCATAAACAGTGGCATCAAATCCAGGCTTATTATCTAATTCATAATAACTAACACGGTAACTATGAGGCAATCTTAGAGTAACTTCTAAGCCAGCATCCAAAATTGAGCGAAAAAGAGTTGTACTAACCTGGCAAACTCCACCACCATCACCCAAAACAGTCTGTCCATCTTTAATTACATAAGCCGGTTGATAACCAGTTTGAGCAGAGACATCACCGATAGTTTTGTTAAACGAAAACTCTTTTCCCGGACCCACCAAAGCCAAATTGACTTTTTTAGCAGTTAAAGCAACATTATGGATTCTACTTGGAATTGAATGGGCATAATAACTTTCACCAAAACCTATTCTTTCTTTAATCCCCAAATCATTGGTTTTTTCTAGAGTTTTCTCTGGTAGGGTGGTAATAAATTTAAGCTCATTATTTATTTCTTTTTTATCCTCATTAGTAGTCATCAACTCTTGAATACCATTTTTTATTAAAGAGCTTACATTATTTGTATCTAGCGCCAATCCTTCTCGATGCGGAGCAAAATTTGTTACAACAAAGTTTTGTTTATCAAAATCAAAAACTGCGTTTTGAGCTGGTCTATCTAATTTTGAACGCCACTCATTTATAGTTGTGGCTATTTTTTCTTCATAAAAACCATCAGGAAACCTTAGGAAAGAAATCATATCTTGATCATTAAGAGTTCTATTTAGCTCTTGATAGGTAAAAGTAATTTTTTTATCAACAAGCTTACTTGCTGCAGCTAGGGCTTGTTGTTTTTGTTCTGTGGTTAAAGCAGTACTTTCCAAATATGTTACTGGTGTAAAAACCAAACTCTCAGGCTTTTCTTTTATGGTTAAGTAAGTGCTTTCTACATTTAAACTCTCAACAATATTGTTTAGGGTTTTTTCTTGGTCAACATAATCTACATTTTCACCCAAAAAGACAGACAGAGTTTGTGGTTTACCAGTTTGACCCAGGGCAGCAGTGGGATATTTTGGCTCAACATCAAATTTCTCTGCAAACGCTGCTACAAAATTTTTGAGTTTTTCTTCTTCATAACTAATATGAAGTTCATATCTTGTTGGAGAGTTGGGTGAAAAAAATAGTTTTTTTAACCATTCTAGAGAGTTTTTTTGTTGTTGCTGAAAAACATCTTCAGCAATTTCCTGATATGAATAAAAAGCACCCAAATCAGCAGATGAGGAGCTTTCTTCTACTAATAGGGAATTATTTTCAATTTCACTAGTAATTTTTAATATATGATCTGGTGGAGTAGAGTGGTGTTGGCTAATTTTAGCAACTGCTTCTTCTGGGGTGAGCCCACCAATTCTCACTTCTTCAACATATGTTTCTGGTAAAAACTTAGAAGTAGAGTAAGCTATAAAGAGTATTAAAGTGCCAAAAGCCACTCCTAAAGAAATTAAGCTAATAAGCTGAGTGTTCGAAAGTCTTCTTTTTTCAAATGGATTTAGTTTTTCTTCAATAAAAACAGTTTTTTGACCAGTTTTATGAGGAAATGAAAAAAACGACTTGATAGGGTGAGTAAAAGGCTCCATAATAAGACAGCTTATTGTAGCTGATTTATGAATTCATCACTACCGAAACCAACCGATCCAAAACAAGATATGCCAACACCGGCCAAGATTGGTCGTTCCGTTGCCCCAACTGGAGTTCCTAAATTAGAAGGAATCAATCCAGCTTTGGCACCAAAAAACACAGTCCCACCAGCGGCTCCAGCTCCAGTTGAAGCAGCTAATCCTATCCCTGCTCCAAATATTGGTTTGCAAACTGCTCCGACCGCCCCAAAATTACAAACTCCACCACCTCCTTCTTTGGGAACTAATCCAGGAAAACCCAATATTCCTCCTTTGCCAGTCAAGCAACAAACAACTGCTGGCGGAGTAAAACCACAAGTAGTTCAAGCCAAAAAAGACCCAAAAAAACTCATTATGATTATTGCTGCAGTCTTAATTGGATTGGGAATAATAGGTAGTCTTTGGTCGACTTTTTTTGGTGGTGAAAAAACAACAACAGCTGGCACAACAAACACTACCAATACTACAAAAACCCCTCAGCAACCAGTAAAACAAACAGTTTTAACTTATTGGGGTCTATGGGAACCTTCAACAGTTTTGGAAGAGGTGATTAAGGATTATGAAGATAAAAACCCAGGAATAAAAATCGATTACAGAATTCAATCACACAAAGATTACCGAGAGCGCTTACAAACAGCTATCGCTTCTGGTAATGGACCAGATATTTTCCGTTATCACTCTGCTTGGGTACCAATGCTAAGTGGTGATTTGGCTGTTTTACCAGCAAGCGTAATGAGCGCTAATGATTTTAAAACCACTTTTTATCCATCGGCATCTCAGTTACTGCAAATAGATGGCAAAATTGTAGGCCTACCTCTAATGTATGAGGGATTAGGTCTTTATTACAATGAGGATATTTTGCAGACAGCTGGAGTTCAAGCTCCAACCACTTGGGCTGAGCTTAAAAAATTGGCCGGTGAATTAAGTGTCCCAGCGGATAAAAATGCTAGAAAAAATGGTACTATTACCAGAGGAGGATTGGCAATTGGTAATGCAACAAATGTTGATCATTTCTCTGATATTCTGGCTTTATTAATTTTACAAAATGGTGGTGATCCAGCAGAGCCAGCTTACACAGAAGTCAGAGATGCTCTTGTTTTCTATACCAACTTTATTGCTGAAGATGGAGTCTGGAGTAGCTCATTACCAAGTTCCACAGTGGCTTTTGCCAAAGGTGATGTAGCTATGATGTTTGCTCCAACTTGGAGAGCTCATGAAGTTAAAGAATTAAATCCCAAACTTAAATTTGGAATTGCTCCTGTTCCTCAACTTTCTGATGAGCATATTGCTTGGGCTAACTATTGGGCTGAGGGTGTCAATGAAAAAAGCGCTAATAAAGAAGCTTCTTGGGCATTCTTAAAATATATGACCAGTGCTGAAGTAATGAAAAAACTTTACTCTGCTGAGAGTAATGTCAGATCTTTTGGTGAGCCATACTCTAGAACGGATATTGCCTCTGAATTAGCTAAAGATCCTTATGTCGCTGGAGTTTTGCAAGACGCTCCAATTGCAACCGGTTGGCACATGAGCTCAGCAACTCATGATAATGGACTTAATGATCAAATTATCAACTATTACGCAGCAGCAATTAGCTCTACTTTAAATAGTGAAGATGAAGAAGATATTTTGAAAGCCTTAGAAGCTGGAGTAAAGCAAGTTCTTCGTCAGTATTCAGTCAAATAATACTGATTAATTACATTATTTTTTTTAATACTTTTGTTAGTTCTTGATAGTCATGTCTCAATAAACTTCTGGCAATTTTGTCATGTTCACTTTGCATAGCTATAACTTTGGAAACTAATTTGGCACGAATTATTTGTTTATTAATTGGCAAATCATCAACCACCGGATATTCTTTCTCGTTTTCGTATAAAGCAAGAATATTGTCTGGTATTTTTTCTGAATTAACTATTACATAATCTGGTTTTCGACCGAAGTACTCTTCTATGGTTGCTACGTGTTCTTGGGCAGATAACTCATGAGTTTGTGAATAATGTGTCATTAGGTTAACAATATAGATAAACTTGCCTTTTGCCTTTATTAAGCTATCTTTGACACCACTGACTAGAGAATGGGGCAATAGGCTACCATACAAGTCTCCAGGGCCAACAATTATTAAATCAGCTGTTTCTATTGCCTTTTTTGCTTGAGGATAAATTTTTGCTGGAGCAGTAAGTTCTAGAGAGGTAATTTTTTTACCACCCTTTGAATGATCATCCAAAAAATGCTCTCCAACAAGCTTTGTGCCGTCTTCATAGGTAATAACTAGATTGGTATCAACTTCAGTAATTGGAAAAACCTTGCCTTTAATACGAAATATTTTGCTTGCTAGCGAAATGGCTTCTCCTGGAGAACTTTTAATATCTTCAAGTGCAGTTAAAATTAAATTACCTAGGTTATGACCTTCTAAACCATTTCCTTTTTTAAATCTATATAACAACAAATTACGAATATCTTTTTGATTAGCATCATCAGCTAGGGCCACTAAACATTGACGCAAATCTCCAACTGGTAAAAACCCAAACTCATCTCGTAGACGACCAGTAGAACCCCCAGAGTCTGTGACAACAGAAAGAGCAGTGAGTTCTAATTGGGGCAAATTTTTTAAGGCAGTAATTACCACCGAAGATCCAGTTCCTCCACCAATGACAACGACTTTCTTCATGTTATTGAGCGTATATGCAAATGCTTTTCTTGGCAAGCTGTTTTTCTTTGATTGGGTATAATACCTCTTATGGCTTTATCTGATTCAGAAAAGATTGTTTTGGCAGCTGTTGCATATAGCGCTCAGTTTTCTCATCCTTTGACTCAAGAAGAAATCATTAAACGTTGTTATAAGCCAGGTAATATTTCTCAAAAAAAACTAGAATTAGCAATAGAAAAACTCCTCAAACTTAAAAAGCTTGTTAAGCAAAACAACTATTATACTTTGGCTATTACTCCCTGGGCTTTTAGAAATCGTGACCAAGTAAGCAAAAAGTATTTAGCAATTAAAAAATATAAAGAAGAAATTATTAGTGAACTAGTTTTATTGGCTAATAAAATTCCTTGGGTGTTGGGAGTGGTGATTACTGGTTCTTATGCTGCCGGAGTTGTTCAAGAAAAACATGATTTGGATTTTTTAATCATTACCAAAAAAAATAGACTCTGGCTTACTAGATTAATATTTTTATTTCTTTCTGCAATCAAAGGAAGAAGGCCGCATTTACCTGGTGGCGACATTAGTCATAGTTGGGATTTTAATTTTTGGTTGGATGAAACCAGATTAAAAATGACAAAAGATAGTAAAACCATGTACGAGGCTTATGAGGCATTGCAAACTCGTTGGGTTGTTAATAAAGAGAATATAAAAACAAGATTTTATCAAGAAAACGCTTGGATTAAAGAGTGCTTTCCTTTTGCAGATTTTTCTTTATCTAATAGTAATCAAGATTTAATTTATGACGAGCAAGTTAGTTCCGGTTTTGGAAATTATTGCGATTGGTTGTCGATGATGTTGCAACTCAAATATCGGGAGATACGCCATGGCAAGCAACGAGCTGATGTTCATAGCGCCTTTCTTCACTCCAATCATACAAGACAACAAATTTTAGCTACTTGGAAAGCTCTTTATCAATTGGTTTTAAATAAGCAAAAGATTGTTTTAGCGACTGGAGTATTCGATGTTCTTCATCAGGAACACATGGCTTTTTTAAAGGCTGCAAAAATAGAGGGAACAATGTTGGTTGTTGGATTAGAGTCAGATTTAAGAGTTAAGTCTATGAAAGGTAGTTCAAGACCAGTTTATTCTGAACAAGAAAGAAAAAGGAATCTTGAACAACTTAAAATAGCTGATTTGGTTTTTGTTTTACCAGAAGAGTTTAGTACTCCAACTGATCATTTGAATTTATTGAAACAAATAAAACCAGCAGTTTTGGCAGTTTCTTCTCATACAGCATATCTGGATACCAAAAAGAAATTAATGTCTAAGGTGGGTGGAGAAGTTAGGGTAGTTCGTGAATATAATCCTGATTTTTCTACCACCAAACTACTCCAACAATAGAGTTAAGTTCTGTATACTTAATACTAGAAAGGGTCTTATGAAGAAATTTATTTTGGTCTCTTTAGTTGGTGTTGCTGGTTTAATTTTTGCTGGTTGTATTCAGCAGACAGCTCCAGTTCAGCCCACTCAGCAAAAAGCAGTAGAAAAGGTTGGTGATACTACCAAAAAAGGCATAATTAGTGCTTCTGGAGGTAGATATTATTTAGCTGAATCAGGACAAACTCCTAAAGAAATAGATAGTTATGCAGTAGATCTTTCTGCCTATGTTGGCAAAACAGTAACGGTTACTGGCCAGTATAGTGGTGATACTTTGTTTGTTGGCAGCATAGAGTAAGATACAACTAGTGCCTAAAAAACATTCTCAATTTGTCTGCCAACAGTGTGAGGCGGCTTTTCCTAAATGGCAAGGTCAGTGTAGTGCTTGTGGGGCTTGGAATACTTTAGTTGAAGAAGCTATTGAAGTAACTGTGAATGCTAAGGGAAAAACTACAACCCTAAGAAATGAAACAGATTTTTTAATTAGTTATCCAGAAGTAGAGCTGTCAGAAACCGCCAAAAACCGTTTTTCTACAACTTTGTCTGAGTTGGATAGGGTGTTGGGTGGAGGATTGGTTCCAGGAATGGTTTCTTTGGTTGGCGGAGAACCAGGAATTGGTAAGTCCACATTGCTAACACAGGTGGTGGTTGGTTTATTAAACAAAGATATTGCTTTTGCAGAACAAAACTTAACCCAAAAATCTACTAAATCTTCTATGACTGGAAAACCGAAAACTTGGTTGAGTGAGGCGCCAATAGTGTATGTTGCTGGTGAAGAAAGTCCATCTCAAATATCACTTAGAATCAATCGATATTTACAAAAAGAACATAAAAATAGTTCAATAGATAAAGTCAAAATAGACCCGAAGAATATTTTAAATAAATTGTTGTTCGTAACATCCACTCAGGTAGAAGAGATTGTTCAGGTTATGGCAAAACATAAACCAAGATTGGTAATCATTGATAGTATCCAGACTATCACTACCAATGAGCTAACAGGAGCCAGTGGAAGTGTAGGTCAGATTAGAGAATCAGCAGAAAAAATAACTCAAATGGCTAAGGCTTTTCATATTCCAGTCTTTTTTATTGGTCATGTAACCAAGGATGGCATTATTGCTGGACCCAAGGTTCTTGAACATATTGTTGATGCAGTAGTTGAAATTAGTGGTGAAAGATCAGGACAATTAAGACTAGTTAGAGCTTTAAAAAATCGCTTTGGTGCCACTGACGAGGTTGGTGTTTTTCAACATGATGATTATGGTTTGGCTGAAGTAACTAATCCTAGCGAGCTATTTTTGGAACAAACTGAGCTTGGAGTTCCAGGTAGTGCAACTGTTGGAGTTATGGAAGGAACTAGGCCACTATTGGTTGAAGTTCAGGCTTTGGTTACATATTCTCAACTAGCAATGCCTCGTAGAGTGGGTAGAGGAATAGAATTATCTAGAATTCAAATTTTGGCTGCTATCTTACAAAAACATGCCAGGTTACCATTGGAATCAAATGATGTGTTTTTGAATGCTGCAGGTGGATTTACTATTAAAGAACCAGCGGTTGATCTTGGTTTGGCAGTGGCAATTGCTAGCTCATTAAAGAACAAGAAAATATCACAAAAAGCTATTTTTATCGGTGAAGTAGGGCTTTTAGGTGAGATAAGAAAAGTTAGTTTTTTGGAGAAAAGAATCAAAGAAGCCAAACGTTTAGGCTTTACAGAAATATATTCAAGAGAAACACACAAAACTGTTAGAGAAGTATTGAAAGATTTGGATTTACTTTAGTCTCGTTTTTTAGAATAGCGTTCGCGGCTTACTTTAATGACTTTGTCTTTATTCATATTACTACTCTTAGCTAAAGCTAAAGTATGGGCTGGAAATGGTTTTGAGATAACATTATCAATAGAGATTCTATTAATAATTTGATGTTTTTCAAGAGAAACCAATTCTTCTGGAGTGTAATGTTCACCAAACTCTCGACTAAATACTTGGGCATCTTCTGAACCCATGACAAAACTTGCAGTACTTCCACAGTTACCAAAAATAGCTTTTTGTACTTCTTCTGGAATCTGAGCAATATATTGATTTGCTAAGGTTAAGTTAAGACGATATTTACGAGCTTCGGAAAGAATTTTAATAAATGCTTCAGTAGCAAAGTTTTGGAATTCATCTACGTAAAGATAAAAATCTCGACGTTGTTCTTCTGGAATATTTACTCTGGCCATAGCAGCAAGTTGAATTTTAGTAATCATCATGGCGCCTAAAAGAGTAGCATTATCTTCACCCAATTTTCCTTGTGAAAGATTAACTAGGAGTATTTTTCCCTCATTCATAATGTCTTCAATATCAAAAGAACTTTTGTGAGCATTAACAACATTACGAATTAAAGGAGATGAGGTAAACTGTCCAACTTTATTTAAGATAGAAGCGATTGATTCTGTACGCAATCTATCTTGCATCTTGTTGTATTCATCAACCCAATAACTTTTAAGAATGGGATCTTGAAGATTTTCAACATATTTTTCACGAAACTTAGGATTGGTTAAAAGCTCTAGGATGTCAGAAAGCCTGGCATTATCACTGGTTAAAAGAGTTAAAAGGGCATTGCGTAGGATATATTCCAAACGAGGACCCCAAGAATATCCGTAGAGTTTTTGAAAAATAGAGATGATTCCAGAAGCAATTAGTTCTCGATGAACTACATTTTTACCTTCAAAAAGATTTATTTGAACTGTTCTCTCTGGATCACTAGGATCAAAATAAATAACGTCATTAATACGACGAGCTGGGATGTAGTTGAGAAGAGTTTCTACTAGATCTCCATGTGGATCAATAACACAAATACCAGCTCCATTTTTTAAGTCGTTGATAGCCATATTTGCTAGTAGGGTTGATTTACCAGTGCCTGTTTTGCCAATGACATACATATGGCGTCTACGGTCTACACTTCGTAGTCCATATTTAACACTACGATTTTTGAAAGTAGTTTCAGCAAAAACATTAGTGTTATTTTTTAATTCAGGATCGGTGTCTTTGGTAATAATGGGTAGGTTTTCTGGTGGTTCGCCCAAGAGATTTTTACCCCAAGCAATGTTTGGGATAACCTCTAGATCTTTGTTTGGTAAGTGATATAGAGTGGCTAATTCATCTAAGGCTAAGTGAAAGCGAGGGGAGCGCAAGAATGAGCGTTGTTGCATCATTTTTATAAAATGGGTTTTGAAGACATAGTTTCGGCGCAGTACCAAGAGATTTCCTTCGCTTTTAGAAATTGCGTTATAGGTAGCAGCTAAGGTTTCTAAGATTAATTCACTACGCTGGGTAGATTCAGTACGGATAGCAATTTTTATGCCAACTTTTAATGATTCTTTTTTGAGTTTTTCTTCAATAATAGATTTTTGGCGGTGATATCCAGATACGCTATCATCACTAGACTTATTCTCTATTTGTTGCCATCCTTTACGCTTCCATCCTTCTTTATCCTGAGAAGCTACATATTGAATGTGGATTACGTCATTTGGTTGGCTTTTGGAAAGAGAGGCTAATAGAGAGGCCAAGGGATCAACTTCTTTGAAGTCGGTGTAGGTTTTTAAGGGTAAATATTCTGCATTAGCAAGTTTTAAGTTGCCGGTTTTAACAAATGAAGGGGTAATGAGTTTGCCGTTAACATCAAAGAAATCTAAGAGAGGATCTTCTAGTGGTTCTGTTATCAATGATTCTGGATAACTGGCAATTAAACTACCTCTGAGGTATTCAGCTAAACGTTCTGGAATATACATTAGAAATCTAATTACTTGATCACGAACTACAATTTCTAGGCTGAAATGTTCTTCTTTGCCAATGAGTTTATAAAAAATATTGTTATAAAGTTTTGGTAAAGTAGAATAAAGTTGAACAGCTGTTTCAGGAGTATGTTCAGCATCGCGACCAGTTCGAATTTCAATTAATGTATGTGGCGTCATAAAACTAGCCTTCATTATATACAAAGATCAGGTGCAAAGGGGAGAGCAGAGTCCAAAATTAATGAATTTCAGCTTTGGTTAGCGCGTTTAGAAAGTCAGGCATTTCAGTGGAGATTGTTGATTGGACGCCAAAGATATCTCTAAAGATAGCCATGCGCATAATTTCATAAAGATACATGGGATCCCAGTAAATATTTAAGTATTTCAAAGCTAAATCAATCATTGTTTCAGCTTGTTCCAGATTTTGACCCATTCCAAGTGGTTCCATGTTTGTGCCTGGTAGACCTTCTGTTTGGGGTAAGTGAAATAGATATTCTGCTTCTTGTCCATTTTCAGCCTCTCTTTCAATTAGCTGTACTTTGACGCCATTTTTTTCTATTTCTTTGATAATTTTTCCAAAAATTGGTTTTTCCATAAGCTTATTATACACGATTTGAGTTATTATCTAGTTTTCCTCATTATTTTTATGGTTGTTGAAAACTAATATATGTAGTCTGGTTATTCCTTAAATATATTGTTATGAGATATGAATAAATATGCATAAAAATAACTATAAGATAGCAAATGTTGACAAAAATAGCTTAAAAGAGTTATAGTGAATTACGTCAAAATAAATACCCGAAAGAGTTCAGATGGTTTTGGAAGAACATTTGGACATGGAAGATCGAGTAGGGGATTTAAAAGACCTTAAAATCGGAAGAAAAAAAATCCACCGATTTGTAGATTCCAGAACATGGCAGGCAGAACTACAAAACGGTGGATCACAGTGCAACATTACCGCTGGAAGACCACGAATAATATTGCTCAGGTATTTCTCACGTTACTCCTCAGAGTGTGTGAGAGATGATCTGAACATAGCATTTTCGTCGGGTACGGTAAACTAGATATTTATGATTATTACTATACTTTTCTATATAGTAATGATCGAGGTTGGTGTATAATACGGGTTATATTTGTGAAAAGCGTTGGGTTGAAGTTCGGTCGGTTGGGCAGGCTACCGAACTTCAGCTTAACGCTTTTTTTATTGACTAAATTTATTTTTTTTAAGCTCATAATTTTTTTTATTTGACACAAATTGATATAATAACAACCTGTCTAGAAATCTTTAGGCACATTTGCTGTGTAAAATAAGATTTTTAGACATTTTTTAAGCTCGTTAACATGAGAAATTGTTTACAAAAATTAAGGAAACTTTAATTGATGCCTGGTCTATCTTAGATAGTCTTAGTCTGGAGAAATATATTTTTAATTCTTTAGACTGAGGCTATCTATTTGCTCTCACGTGAGTGAGAGGTTATAGCTGGTCTACACCAATTCAAGGAGTTCAATGATGAAAATTGTTGACATGCAAGATTTCTTCACCAGGCTTGTAAAAGATGTGGAGACAGTCGAAGCGCTACGCGCTAAGATTCGTCCCATGCTTGAGGATGAAGGATCAACCGACTACGTTCAGCCAGACGTCGAAACCAATTGCACCTGCGAGCGCAATCTACGTGCTCACCTTCAGGACATTATGGACGACGACCAGATTGCCCGGCTTGCGCTGGGGCTGGAAGAAGAGAACGAAGAAGGTTGGTTGGAGGATTTGCAGGCTCAATTCCCCAACTTAAAGATCTTTGTCATCGGCCCATAGCCAAAAGAATCGCGCTCTAACACAATGGTGCACGGCTTGCCGTGCACCATTCCTTGATTGTTTAAACATTCTCATGTTAACGACTTCCGCTTTTAAAGTTTTAGAAATATATTTTACTCAAGTAATTTATCCTATAACATTGACTTTTAGCTAAATATAAGCTATAATACTTGATCTTATGTCAAAACACATTAGTGCTAGACCAGTTACCAGATCTTTAACCTTTGCCAAGGCTTTGTTTCTTGGCGAATTAACAGGTAAAGTAGATGGCAACTTGGCTAAAAACATGTTGACTAAAAAACAACAACGTCGTCAAAAACCAAATAAAAAACGATCTTTATTCAAAAACTTATTAAAAGGATTTTTGAATTTGATTATTGTTATTAGCTTTGGTGGATTATTGCTATGGCAAGGACCCAGCCTTCTTTATACTTTCTTTCCAAGAACTACTGAAAAACCAATAGCTCAAGCAACTGAGCTAAAAGGTGATTTTAATTTAAATTTTAACCTACTAGATGAAGCTGCTACTAAACGCAAACTTTTGCCTTCTAAGAGAAGTTATAAACCTCCATTTAATCCTAATTTACCCACAGGTAATTGGTTAATTATTCCTCGCATTGGAGTTCGTTCAGAATTACAGCAAACCGAAAACTATGAAGAAGCTCTCAATACTGGAATTTGGTGGGTACCTGAGTTTGGTGGTCCAGGTGATCGCTCAAAACCAATGATTGTCGCTGGACATCGCTATGGCTTTGATTGGTGGTGGAAAGATGACTATTGGAAATACCATTCTTTCTATAATTTACCTGACCTAGAGCCAGGTGATAGAATCGAAATTATTGCCGATCAACGCAAGTGGGTTTATGAAATCTACGCAGGCGAAGAAGGCGAGGAAATTTCAGATTACCAAGCAGATTTAATTCTTTATACCTGCAAACACCTGGATTCTCCTATTCGCATTTTCCGTTATGCTAAACTGGTAGAGATTGAAGGAGAAAGTGCTTTAGGTGTACTTTCTGAATAAACCTATTTTTTGAGCATTACCAATTGCTCTTATAAATGTAAATGAATTTGTAACATTCATCATCTTTTTTGTTTTTAGATCGATGTAAAATAACTAACTTTTATGCAACATAACAACTCAGCAAAACTAGCTGCATTTGATATTGATGGAACCCTAAGCACTGGAGTCCTATCATTGGCTTTGTTGGAAGAATTAGTTAAAAGAGGTTTATTTAGCGGTCAGGTTTTACGTTTTCTTCAGGGCATAGAAAATGATTATGCTCAAGGAAAATTGGGCCGTGAAGAAATGTCAGAGTTATGGCTACAGACTTATTTAAAAGAAATGACTGGCAAGGATTCTGAGCAATATGTTCTTGCTGCTCAAAAAGTTTGGGAAACAGCAAAAGCCAATACTTTTTCTTTTGTAAAACCATTGCTCAATGAATTAAATAATAGTGGTTTTACTACTCTTGTAATTAGCGCCAGCCCAAAAGAAATTGTGAGTTGTTTTTGTCAGGATAACTATTTTTCTGCTGAAAGATTTCGCGCTACTTCCGTGAAAGTAGACGAGCTGGGAAAGTATAGTGGAGAAGCAGAGATTGTTCTTTCATTAGCAAAACACAAACTAGAACAACTCAATGATTTGGTTGAAAAATTATATCCAGAAAAACAAATTGATTGGGAAAATTCTTTGGCAATGGGAGATTCCTTTTCTGATGTTGAGATGTTGAGGGCTATGGGTAAACCAATTGTTATGAAAGAAGCCAATCGTACAGAAAATGATTTAGTACGAATTGCTAAGGAAAAAGGTTGGACAGTTGTTGATGAGAATAATGCTTTGGAAAAGATAACTGCATTGATTGCTGAATAAAAATTTTGACAAATCTGCCTTTGTTTGGCATAATGTACGAATTCTCTTTGAGAATTATAGATATTCTCCAAAAGAAACTCTCCCAAAAACTATTTTATATGGACTGTTTATTAGATATTTTTTTGTCATAAGTAATTAAGAAAGGAAACAGAAGCTGTATGCCAGCCAAAACTGTTACTACTGCGGATAAAGCTGCAGAAGAATTAAAGGTAAAACCTAGCGAAGTTGCTAGTGAACCAACCATCACCGAAGAGGCTGATGTAGAAAAATCAGAAGCTCCAGAAGTTTCGAATAATAATTTCAGTAGAACTGAAGAAAACAGAAACCAATATTCTAGAGGTAGAATTTCTGTTTCTCCTCGTAGAACTGTGATTTCTCGTAAGCCAATCCACGAAAGAGAAGAAGACATCATAGAAACTATTACCGGTTCTTTGGATAACTCCAGAGAAGGTCATGGTATTTTGCGCGTATCTTTTTCTGAAGATGAGCGAGATACCTATATTTCCAATGCTCAAATTCGTAGATTAAAATTGAGACCTGGCGATGTAGTCACTGGTCCTGCTAGAAAACCTAAAGAAAACGAACGTTATTGGGGTCTATTACAGGTAGATGCGGTAAACGGCAAAACTGTTGAAGAATTTCTTAAAGAAAATCGTCCATTTTTCAAGAATTTGACTCCGGTTTATCCAGATGAACAAATTATTCTTGAAACTGGAACAGAACCTTTGTCTTTGCGTATGATCGATATGATCGCACCAATTGGTAAGGGTCAGAGAAGTTTAATTGTTTCTCCTCCAAAAGCTGGTAAAACCACTTTATTAAAAAACATTGCCACTGGTGTAGCTGCTAATAATCCAGAAATTCATCAAATTGCAGTTTTAGTAGGTGAGAGGCCTGAGGAAGTGACTGATATTCGTCGTCATATTGCTACCATTACTGATGGAAAAGGCGAAGTTGCTGCAAGTAACTTTGATGAGTCGGCTCAAGATCAAGTTAGAGTTGCTGAATTAGCATTGGAAAGAGCTAAACGCATGGTGGAAAGCGGTCGAGATGTAATTATCTTGCTTGATTCCATCACTCGTCTTGCTCGTGCCTATAACTTGGCAATGCCTACTTCTGGTAGAACCCTATCTGGTGGTTTTGATCCAGCAGCCTTGTTTCCACCAAAAAAATTCTTTGGTGCAGCTCGTAACTTTGAAATTCCTGGGTCATTAACTATTATTGGTACAGCCTTGGTTGATACTGGTTCTAGAATGGATGACTTGGTTTATGAAGAATTTAAGGGTACTGGTAATCAAGAGGTGCACTTGGATCGTACGATGGCTGAGCGTCGTATCCACCCAGCTATTGATGTACAAAAATCTGGTACACGTCGCGACGATTTAATGGTCGAGCCTATGACTTATCAATCAATTATTACTTTGCATCGTATGTTGGATATGCTCAATAAAGATGACCGTACTCAAACTTTGATCGATAAGCTTAAACGCTCTAAATCAAACAAAGAGTTTTTGGCTTCATTAAAAACAGGTTAATAAAAAGATAAAAAAAGAAAATCCTCATTCTCTTTAAGAGTGAGGATTTTTTTATGGACTTAAGCAAACTATTAGATCATTTTATTGTCTGGTAGAATGAATGGTAACTTAATCGAATTATGCAGGAAAAAAAGATCAGCTTTCGTGAACGATTAATAGTCAAGGATATCCAAGACTACTTTCTTTTTTTGCGTGCCTATGTCAAGTATCGAGGTTATGGTTGGTTTTCTCGTTTTGAAGGAGGAAAAGACTTCTTAGTTGACTTGCTTTATAAAAAACGCGGTCGTTACGCTCGACCATTTTTGCATTTTGGCACTATTGGCCTGGTATTTTTATTGATTACTGTAGGTCCAGTTATTCTTAATGACGCAGAAAAACAGCAAGCAGGAAATATTGGTCCTATTCTAAGCACTGCTACTGCTTATGCTCCTGATTTTTATACCCTTCAAGCAGAAGAAGTTCGTCAATATCGTGGTGGTGAAATCATTGACCACATAGTTTCTGATGGAGAAACTCTTTCTAGCATTGCTCAGCGCTACGGCTTACAAGTTAGTACTATTCTTTGGGAAAATAATTTAACTGAAAAATCTAAAATTAAAGCTGGTGATGAGCTAAGAATCTTACCAGTTGATGGAATAAGGCATAAAGTTGCTAGAGGTGAAACAATTTATTCCATAGGTAGAAAATATGGTTTAGAAGACTCTCAATTGCAGGTAATCGTTGACTATCCTTTTAATGAATTTCTTAATGATGAAGATTTTGATGTAGTAGCCGGTCAGTATCTTATGGTTCCAAATGGAGTTATGCCAAGAGCAATTGCCTCAGGAACTACCAATGCTACTCGCTATGGTGTTTTAACACCTGACGCTGGTAGTGTTTCTGCATCTGGATCATTTATTTGGCCAGCATCTGGTAGAATCACCCAGGGTTATAGTTTTTACCATAAAGCATTTGATATCGCAAATAAAGCAGGAGGACAAATTTTGGCTACTGATGCTGGAGTTGTCACTGTGGCAGGTTGGCTTGATAACACTGGATATGGCAATCGTGTCATGATAGATCATGGCAATGGCTTTGTTACCCTCTATGCCCACATGAGCGTTATTCAAGTTAAGGCCGGCCAAAGAGTAAAGCGCGGAGATGTTTTGGGTCAAATGGGAAATACTGGTAGATCAACTGGTACTCATTTACATTTTGAAATTCGTCAGGGTGGAGCTTTATTGAACCCAAGTAATTATCTTAGATAAAATACATAAATTAATTACGAAAATAATTTTGTAAGACAGGAAAAATGATAGATTTAGTCAAATTAACTTTAATAGCAGGAGATGGTGGACACGGACGCATCTCTTTTCGTCATGAGAAATATGCTCCAAAAGGTGGTCCGGATGGAGGTCATGGTGGTGATGGTGGCAATATTGTTTTGCGTGCATCTGGGCATTTTAATACTCTAAAACATTACATGGGCAAAAAGGAGATTACTGCGGGTGTTGGTGAAACTGGTGGTCGTCGTCAAAAAACAGGTGAAAGAGGTGAGGACATAATTTTGGAAGTACCGCTAGGCACTGTTGTTTTTTTGGAAAATGAAAATCACCAGGGTCTTATTCGCAGAAAAAAATATGGCGTTAGTCATTTGCTCAATAGAAATGAAATTGAATTTGATAAATATTTTACTGAAAAAGAAGGACAAGGAATTCCTTTTAGAGATGCAGACAGTCTACTGGGTCTAGATGAGGGAAAATTAGAGTTAGTTACTTTTACCGAAGCTGGTCAAGAAGTTGTAATTTGCCAAGGAGGTTTTGGTGGCAGAGGAAATACTTCTTTCAAAGGTTCTACTAATACCACTCCATTAGAGGCAGAATATGGAACTTTTGGTGAAAAGAAGGTAATTACCCTAGAGTTGAAGTTATTGGCTGATATTGGCCTGGTAGGTTACCCCAACGCAGGTAAAAGTACTTTGCTTTCGAAAATTACTAAGGCAAATCCTAAAACAGCCAATTATCCCTTTACAACAATTGAACCAAATCTAGGTGTTTTGAGCTTAGCTGATGGTAGAGATGTTGTGGTTGCTGATATTCCAGGTTTAATAGAAGGGGCTAGCGAAGGCAAGGGTCTGGGTTTGGATTTTTTACGTCATATTGAAAATAGTAAAATGTTGCTTTTTATTTTGTTCTTACCAGAAGAAGTGGTTTCAGATACCAATTTGAGTGATGAAGAAAAAGCGGATCAAGTTTGGAATCAATATCAAGCTTTGCGTCAGGAGCTAAAACAGTATCACCCAGCTTTACTTGAAAAACCATTTTTGGTTAGTTTAAATAAGATTGATATTTATAGCGATGAGCTTCGTCAGGCTATTGTTAATAAATTTGTCAAAGAAAAACAAACCTTACAGATTTTCAGTGGTTTTACTGGTGATGGATTAAGTGAAATTAAACAACAGATTGCTGATTTGGTTTTTGTTAAATAATTAGTAATTAAAACTGTGTAAATAAAAACCCCACCATATGGTGGGGTTTTTAGGTTCTTTGTAATTTTTAATTACTGCACAATGGCTGGATCTAACGGAGCATCTAATCCTGGATTTAAGATATCAGCTTCTTGCTGTTGTACGTTCTGCTGAGTAATTCCTGGTTGTTGAGTGCCAGTTGGAGCAGGTGGTACTTCAGGAGCTGTGGTTGTCTCTTGAGTGCCAGTTGGGTTAGATTTAATGACCTCTTCCAATTGAGCGAGTTGTTGGCTCAAAGTAATGTAATCACTTGAGTCATTCTCTAGCAATAGTAATGCTCTTTGCCATGCCTTTTTAGTATCTTCTGGCTGGTTCATCTGTTGGAAAGCCAAGCCTAGGTGATAATAAGCGGCAGCCATGTCAGGTTTCAATTCAGCTGCTTGAGCAAAGAAAGTTAGAGCATCTTGTGACTTTTTGTCGGCCAAAGCAAGTCTTCCAATCTCTAAACGTAAGTTAGGGTTAATTGGATTGACTTGCACTGCGCTTACCAAGCTACTGACTGCCCAGTTACTAGCTTCAGCTGAAGTACCAATTAAGTTGCGGTAGATTTCAGCTAGAGTGGTCCAGTTGTCTACATCAGCTGGATCAAGTAAGGTAGCAGCCTTGCCGTCTCTAATTGCTTGGCTGACTAATTGAATAGCTTGTTGCTTTTCTTCTTCAGTGATATCTGCATTATTTGAAAGTGCGATGGCAATTTGAAGATTGGTTAAAGCATATTCTCTACGGAAAGTATCGAGATAGCGGTTGGTAGCAACTGCTTTTCTTTGATTCTCATAGAGCTGAACAATATCTTTTTTAGCTAGAGCGTTATTAGCTCGGTACATATAGTGTTGAGCAATGTATGACATTCCCACTAAGTATGTTGTTCCCAAAGAAGCAACAGCTAATAATATGGCAGTAAGGTTCAAGAACCAATTCTTTTTGCCAAAGATACGTTGAATGAATTCAAGTTTCTTTGGGAAAGATCTAACTTTCCAGGTTCTAAATTGAAGCAAGGAGAAGTGGTTTTGATTGGCAGCAACCCAGAAGACAAATAGGGCTGCTTGAATTGAGACCATAACTACGTTGGCTGGAACAGCTAGTTGAATAATATAAGTAGCCAAAAGCATCATTAGTAATGGCTTACTTTCTTTACTTGAAAGTTTGGTTTGTAAGAAAACTTTACCAACTAAGAATAACCAACTAATTAAGCCCAAAAGTCCAACTGTGACAACTAAAGTAAGTGGTACGTCACTAGCTGAACCAAAATTAAACTGCCAGTAGGATTGGCCATTGGTCCATAGAGGTTTGAAGCGAGTGTACATGTTTACATATGAAGCAGGTCCGTGGCCAATGATGGCGCTTTGTAATGATTCCAAGCTACGGAGCACTACTGTCCAACTTGCTTGGAATGGAGTGAGGGTGACTGCAGCAATTTTTCCTGGCAACATTGACCAGCCAGCTAGAAGTAGGCCGAGCAAGTTAACAATGCCCAACCCAAGATCTGTCGTGGTTAGGTTTTTCTTATTAAGTACACCAGCAACTATGCCAACTAGGGCAATTAGCATTACCTGAGCAGCTACAAAAGAGGAGCCGCTGAGGTTGAACAGCAAGCTGTGAGGCAGGTCGAATGCGGAGATGGAGTTAATTAATCTAGAAGGTCCATAGCCGAATTGTTCCAGCACCATACTGATGGCAAGTAATCCTCCAGAAATTCCCAGGAGTTTGGTAACTTTTTCAGTGTAGTTACCTTTGACCATGGAGCTACCAAAGATGCCGATTAAAGCTAGAGAGATATAGACTCCACCCATGCCCAATAGTGATTCGACTGGATATTTCTGTGAAAGAAAGCTAGAAATTAAAACTGAGCCACCAAATAAGGCCAACGGAAGAGTTAAAGGGGAGACAGCCAATTCCCATTTTTTCTTACTGAATGTTTTAATAGCAAATCCTAGGGTAACTAAAAGAGCAATTAGAAAAAGGAAAAGTGATTTGGTATCAACAATTAAGTTTCTGGTGTAAGGCACGACTAATAGAGGGGCAATGACTAGTAAAGCTTGAAGCAGGATTGCGGTGCTACTTTGAACAAAAGAGAGGGCAGAATTGTTTTTCATATGTACTTCCAGTATAGTTACTTCTTGGTACTAAGAGTAGTAGAAAAATGCTTTTGAAGAAAGGGGAACTTTTCCCGAAATAAATGTCATTTTCCTGGCTAAAAAAATCAAAAAATATCAGTCGGCATCGCTTTGATACAAAGGGTGTTAGTGGTATGTCGATGATTGAGATTTTAATCGTAGTTACGATCATTGGAATTTTATCTATTGCTCTATTTGTTGGTTACAATCGTCAGATTAGTAGAGCAAGAGATGCCCAACGCAAAGATGATTTAGAAGATTTAAGAATAGCTTTTGAAGACTACTATAATGATAACGAGTGTTATCCAGATTTAACGATGTTGAATAATTGTGGTGGCGCTGATTTACAGCCATATCTTAAAGAGATTCCCTGTGATCCTCAAGATGAATTGCCGTATTTAGGCTTTTCATTTGAAGGTGATTGGTGCGCTGGATATCGAGTTTTAGCTCAACTAGAAAATCTTAATGACCCAAGTATTGAGGATGTGGGTTGCGACCAAGTAAATGGTTGCTACTATCAAGACACTAGTTACAACTATGCCATTGCCATGGGTGCACCGATGACTGCTGGTTGGAATCAGGTTGCTGGTCCAACACCTTTGCCAACAGCAACTTCTGCACCAACTCCGACTTTAGAACCAGGGTCATGGGTAATTGCTCCCGATGGTACTTGTGATCATTATACTTTTGCTTATTTACCAACAGCTGGGTGTCCTGATACTTATAATTCTTATGATGAGTGTTTTGTGATCAGCGGTTGTACTGGCAGCTGTACAGAAGATGATGTTCCATTAGCTATACGTTGTGCTCGTTAGGATAAAATATGAATATGTTTAAGAAAAAATTAACTGGTTTCACCATGATTGAACTATTAATTGTTATGGTGATTTTGGCTTTGCTATTAGTAATTGGTTTGGGTTCTTTTACTAGTTCTCAAAGAAAATCTAGAGATTCTGCCCGCAAAACTGACTTACAAAATATTGCTAGAGCACTTGAGCTTTATTACAACGATAAGGGTTCTTATCCTATTTATACTGGTAAGAATGGTATTGGTACACAGGATTGGGGAGAGCCTTTTGTGGATCCAGCTAATCCATCGACTCTTTATATGAATTTACTACCAGAAGATCCTGGTGGCGGAACCTACTACTACACTTCTCAGGATGGTACCAATTTTGAATTATATGCTAATCTCGAAAATGAAAATGATGGTGACCTGAATAAGTCAGGTAGCGACATTATGGTTTATACGGGCACAGACTGTGCTATTAATACAATTTCTACTTGTAATTATGGTATTGCTAGTACAAATATTGATCCATCTTTTGGACATGCATTGACAGTAGAATAATTAGTTAAAGGTTCAAATGAAAAATTACTATAAAGCAGGTTTTACTTTGGTTGAGTTATTAGTAGTAATTGCCATTATTGGTGTTTTAGCAGCTATTGCCTTACCAAACTTATTAGGTGCTCGTGAGAGAGCTCGAGATTCAAGAGCAAAAAATTCTTTAATTAATTTACGTAATGCGCTGCGTTTGTATTACAACGATTATCAGGTTTATCCAACAGCATCTGGCGGAGCAATTTTGGGTTGCGGCGATGCTTCTGCTCCTGGAACAGCAGCGTGTTCTAATGACTTTGAAACTTCTGGAGCCAATGGAACTCTTTATATGAAGGATTTACCTGAGAGTTTTGTTTATGCTCAAACACAAAGTGGAGATGCATATGAGCTTTATGTGGTGTTAGAAAATGGTTCAGACGCCGAGATTGCAGCGAGCGCTACTCGTTGTGGAATTGCTAGTCCAGTAGCTAGTGCATATTACACTTGTGAATAAACTTTAGTCTATTCTTACGCCTTGAATTTTTAGACCCTCTATCTGGGCATTGCCAGTTCTCATATCTATGACTTGAGTGCCACACCAATCTCCGGTAGCACCATCATCTCCGCGTTTTCTTACTCTATACCTATAAATGTTGCCGGCAGCAACATCCGTGTCACTATATGATTGGGCATTTGGTGTAGTGATATCAACAAATTGCCATTCTTCTGCATTGTTAATTTGTTTTTCAATTTCATAACCGATTTCATCGGTAGCACCATCAGTCCAATGTAATGTTACAGAGTTATCAAGGCGAGATTCTTCCAAATAACAGCTAGAAGCTCCCTGTACTCCTCCAGTATCTCCATCGTAGGCTGGCATTGGAGTTGGGGTTAGATATGGAGTTGGTCCTGTTGTAGCCGCAAAGGAAACCATCGATAGGCTTGGGGAAACGAATGGGTCAAAACTACTAAAGATAGCTCGATATTGTAGATATTGTCTGCCCAATGATGAGGTTAAAGTTGATCCTGCTGGGTTGGTTAAATAGTTTCCTGAACGGAAGCTATCCAACCAAATAGTTCTACCTTCTTGGCCATCAGTTTGTTTAAGAGTAAGAGTATTGATGCCATCCATGTGAGATGAAATTGTGTTGTTGGTGAGAGGCCAGTATTCTTGTTGCCATTTGAAGAAGTCAGCGTTTTCTGTAAAGCCTCCGGCTGGGAAAGTGCTGGCAGCGTCCCAACTAGAGACGGTGATTGCGCCGATTGATGGGGTAACGCTCCTAACTGTTCCTTGAGCTATGTATTCAGTGCCGTTGTAGTTTTCACGGACAATTATTTTATCTCCCTTATATATTCCTGAGCCTTTTGAGCTTAATCCATATGCAGTGGCGTCAATGTTGAAGCTAGTATCAGTGCTACTGGAAATTACATTACTAACTGCTCCAATAGCAGCAAAATCAATAGTGATTGGGTGAGATCTCAGTCCTACTTCATAGGCTTGACGTATTTCAGATGCAGAGCGAGCGATATTGCTGATGCGAACTTCATCAAGACTTCCATTGAAATAGGCAGATCCACAAACAGATACTCCAGAATAGCAGCCCATGTTCATGATATTTGCAGTAGATGTTAGTGCTCCACCAAATGATTTTGAAGCTTTTTCTACGCCATTTAGGTATATTTTTACAGTGCCACCAGTCTTTGTGAAAGCAAGATGTTGCCAATTTCCAGTTGTTAATCCAATGTTAGTTGCGCCAAAGGCAGCATAATTCCAGTTTGAGCTGTCAGCCCACGAGACTTGTCCTGAAGTATTGATTTGAAATGAATACTGAGAATCTTTGTGGATTGGAGTGGCTGCGGCTGCAAAAGAGTTTGGTTTAATCCACATGTCCAAAGTAATATCTCCAGTCACATTGGCATTTGAGCCGCTGCTCAGTGCGATAGAACTATTGCTAAATAATCTTCCTTTACCAATTTTTCCCTCCACATGTGTTGTTGAAGTAGTTGAGCCATTGTTTGCATTATCACTGCTATCTTTGATATATGCCCCAGAACCTGATCTTTCATCTAAATGCCACAGAGCTACCGTGTTTGCATCTGGTTGATAATTAGCAAAATTTGATTCACCAATAGTTGCAGTTAAATATGTTCCTGGCCTATCAGCAGCGATATAGAAGGGGAGTGAGGCTTTGCTGGAAAGGTCGGTTGCTGAAAAATTATTTAAACTAATATATTTATCTCGACCAGCCCTGTAGCTTTCCGCAATTTCTTCTGCTGACCTACCTACGTTGGAAATTTTTACCTCATCAATTTTGCCATTAAAGAAATAACTAGTGCCACTACCATAGGCACCAATAATGGCTGTGCCAGCAGGGTTAGTTTGCAGGGTTTGGGTATAGGCTTTAGTGGCTGCTTCAGCTCCATTTACATATACCTTTTTATTTACGCCATCATAAGTACAAGCTACATGGTTCCAGCTGCCATTTACAAAATATGAGTTAGTGGTAAGGGTAAGATCGTCTTGGGTAGGAGTTGTATTGTGGGTTCTAAAATAAAAGGTGTTAGTGTTATTAAAGAAGCAAGAATATTGGGTGTTTACCAAGCCGTTAGTAGTTTTTTCAAAGATAAAACCGCTTTGATTGAAGTTGTCAGAATAAACCCACGCTTCAATGGTTAGATTTTGGACATCTAAATTTGAGGAAGCGGGGATTAAGACAAAGTCACTACTGCCATTAAAACTTCTTGCTTTGCCAGAAATTCCATTGGTAACTGTTGTTCCAGTTGGAGTTGCATGGTTTCTATCAGTGGTTGTGTAAGAAACAATGACCTTACCATTGGTACCGTTGGTAGAGGCTGCTCCTCCAAGTCCAATTCCCTGTGTAGCTCCACCGGCTGCGGTGGTTGTGCCATTAGTAACTGTTATGCCTCCAGCGCCACCAATATATCCAGATCCACCTCCACCGCCACCCATGTCATTTGGTTTGAAGTATCCACCTCCGCCTCCACCATAGTAGCCTCCACCTCCACCTCCACCATATGAGTTTGAGGCTGGATTGCCTCCTGTGTATTGTGAGCCAGCTGTTCCAGCTGAACCTCCACAAGATCCAGCTGCACCGCCGGCTGATTGTGTTCCACCTCCGCCTCCACAACTATTGGGATATTGAGTATATGAAGTTCCATATGAGCCAGAAATTCCACCACCAGCTCCGCCTTCTGAGCCATTGGTTGCACGACTTGCTCCACCTCCGCCTCCACCTCCAGCAGTGATTACATCAGCACTGCTATAACGAATAGCTGATCTACCACCACCTTGTCCTCCATAGCGACAATCAGAGCCAGTATTACAACTTCTACCACCTCCACCATAGCTAGGATTAGTATTTACTATCGAACCATTAGTACCACCAGCACCTACCATTACAGTCAGGGATTGACCTGGTGTTACAGCAAGGGTGCCTTTGGTGTAGCCACCATTTCCACCTTCAAAGCCATAGCTCCAGCCTCCAGCATTACCTCCACCACCACCTCCACCCCACATTTCAACGTCAATTGAAGTAATTCCAGCCGGTACTACGAATGTTTGGTCGCTACCGGTGTAGTTATAAATTACTGATTTTTTAGTACTACTATCTTTAAGATATGCACTTGTTCCTCCGGTTTCCTCAAAGTGCCATAGGCCAACTGTATTAGCATCAGGTTGAGCCGCACCGGTAGTGATTTTTTGTGCCCCAGTTCCTTCACTTTTAATATTGGTGTCTTTTGTAAGAGGGGAGAGTCTAACAATTACAATTCCAGAGCCTCCATTGCCACCACGATTATTTGCCTTATAGTGTGCTCCAGCTCCACCTCCACCACCTGTATTTTCTCCTCCATCACCACCAGGTTTATTAGTTTGAGCTACGGTTGTGCCTCCACCTCCATCACTGCCTTTGTTTAATCCACTACCACCTCTCGTTGTACAAACAGCTCCACCACCACCTCCACCAGGTCCTCCATTGCCGCCACAGATTGTGTATCCAGCTCCACCTCCACCTCCACCCCAGAAGTATCCGGTACCCAAAATATCACTGTAATATCCAATGCCGCCATGAGGGATAGCAGTAGAGCTTGTTCCTGGTCCTCCAGCTCCACCTCCACCACCGGAATAGTATTGACCACCACCTTGTCCACCATTAAATCCTTGTCCAACTGTACCAACTCCACCAGCCAGAGTGCCACCGCTACTATATCCGGAAGATCCACCTCCACTACCGCCGCTAGCTCCACTGGCTCCAGGTGTATATGCATAATAAGAACTACCACCGGCTCCACCACCTATTGCAGTGAGGGTGCCAAACACAGAATTATGGCCATTGGTTGCAGGTATGGTGTATTGATGATTGTTATATTGACCAAAGGTTTTTGCAGCTGGTGCTCCAGCTCCACCAGCTCCGACATTAACAGTAATTGGGGTATTGGCTACAACTGGGTAGGCTTGGTTATGAATAACACCACCGCCTCCACCACCACCGCCCATGTCAAATCCACCTCCACCACCACCTGCTACAACTAAAACTTCAACGTTGCCACTAGAGGTGCAAGTAAAACTCATATCTATTCTTGGAGTAATAATTACTCTACCAGGTACGCCGTTGTTTGCAGCTGCTCCACCAGTGCCAGATCTTGCATTGTCTAAGTCTGAAGAATTTCCTGGGGTAGCTCCACCGGCTGCGGTGGTTGTGCCATTAGTAACTGTTATGCCTCCAGCGCCACCAATATATCCAGATCCACCTCCACCGCCACCCATGTCATTTGGTTTGAAGTATCCACCTCCGCCTCCAC